>Ga0304728_1000712_pt1 | contig 26909 bp, 27 predicted proteins | sample C_130625_MF_Meta_FD_190476 | JGI IMG/M metagenome (GOLD analysis project Ga0304728, IMG submission 190476) | Freshwater microbial communities from Lake Croche, Canada to study carbon cycling - C_130625_MF_MetaG (v2) (version 2) | ecosystem: Environmental > Aquatic > Freshwater > Lake | place... | reverse complement strand
GCGGCGCCTGCGCCTGAGCGGCCGAGGCCACCAGCAAGGCCAAAACGCATTGAAGTACAAGTTTCATCGGGAGAGTGCTTTCGGAGATCGTCGATTTATGCAGCCCACGGTCAGCCGCAGGCGCGCGGGTGAAGCGCCTGCGCCGCCTCAGGGCAAGGCCATATGGCGCGCCACCAAGGCGCGCAGCAGCAGCAATTGTCCGTGAAAAAAATGGCCTACCCCGGGCAGCACGGTCACCGGCAGGTTTTGCGGGCGGGCCCAGTCCAAGGCGTCGCCAAGCGGCACGGTGTCGTCTTGCTCGCCGTGCAGGACCAGGGTGTGGGCGTGCATTGGCACAGGGACTTGGGCCACCTCAAACCGGCCCGCCGCGGTGCCTACCAGCACCAAGCGTTCGATGGGCCGTACGCCATGCAATGCCTGCACCGCATGCGAGGTGACGAAGGCACCGAAGGAAAAACCCGCCAAAGTCAAAGGCCCGCTTGGCGCGCAATGGGCAATGACGGCCAACAAATCTTGCAGCTCGCCGCGCCCCTCGTCATAGACGCCCTGGCTGGCGCCGACGCCACGAAAGTTAAAGCGCACCGCCAGCCATCCAGCCTGCGCGCAGGCGCGCGCTATCGTTTGCACGACTTTGTTTTCCATGGTGCCGCCCATAAGGGGATGCGGATGCGCGATCACCGCCACGCCAAGGGGCTGCGGGTGGGTTGCCGAGTCGGGGACATCAAAAAGCAGCTCCAAAAATCCGGCCGGCCCTTGCAGCGATTCGCGCCTGGTTGGCAAATGCATGGGTGCTATCGGCCAACGGAGGCGGGCAAAAGCAAGCGCTGGACGACTTTTCCGCCGATGAGGTGACTGTCTACGATGTCATCGATATCAGCCTGGTCCACAAAGGTGTACCAGACGCCTTGCGGGTAGACCACCGCCACCGGGCCGCCGGCACAGCGGTCCAGGCAACCCGCTTTGTTGACGCGCACTTGGCCCGGGCCGGCCATGCCGGCGTCGCGGATGCGTTGTTTGCAATGGTCAAAGCCGGCCTGGGCGCCGTGTTGGGCACAGCACTCTTCGCCATTTTTGCGCTCATTGAGGCAGAAAAAAATCTGGTGCCGGTAGTAGGGCGCGTCGGCCTCTGGGGGGGATGCATTCATGGCGCAATTTTAGGTGCCCGCCACAGCCGGTGCAGCGCCACGGCCATGGCCGCATACGGCCAGCCCCAGCCAAGCCACTCGGCCAAGCCGTTAAAGCGCACGAATCGCCCCTGCTCCCAGGCTTGCAGCGTCTGCGAAAAATAGGGGCTCTCGGGCGCCTGGTTGAGCAAGCCCACATGCACCAAGAGCAGCAGCACCGCCAGCACCGCCGCACCGCGCCAAGGCAGGCGCACCAGCGCCAAGGCCAGCAAGCCGGCCGCCAGCAAACCGGTCAAGGTGACCGTGTCCATCCAGGCCCAGGTGTGCGTCGGCCCCCAGCTCAGGGCCGCAGATAAACCGCTGGCGACCACGCCCAGGGCCAACACCCAAAGCACCAACAGCACACGCCGGCGCGGCTGGTGCACCACCAAAAACCCCATCAGACAGGGCGCCAGCAAGCCCAGGACCACGCACACAAAAACCGCTGGCTGGCCCAGACTCCCCCATTCGGGCGCGCTAGTCGTTGGCAGATCGGAGACCGCCAGCCACTCGGTCCACAGGGCCAGCCCCGCTTCACGCACCCGCGCCCAGACGTGGCCCACGCCAAAAGGGATCGCCGAAGGAAAGAGCAAGGCCGCAGGCCAGCTCAGCAACAGCACAAACACCGCCCGCGCCTGCGGCGCAAACCACTGTTGCTGCAGCGCATCCCAACGCGCCAGGCCCCCGCGGCGCGCCAACAGCAAGGCAGCCCAGGCGCCCAGCCCCGCCCCGGCCGTGTTTAAAAGCCAGTCCTCGCGCGAGGCAATGCGCTGAGGCAAATAACTTTGCAAGGACTCCATCGACAAGGACAAAAGGCAGGCCAAGCCCAGCGCTACGCCCAAGGCCCAGCGGCGCTGACGCGCACGTAAACACAAAAGGGCCAAGAGCCCGCCCAATGGCATGTAACCCGCCAGATTGATCAGCACGTCAAAGCCGGTCCAGTAACGGGGCATCGAGGCCGCCAAGAAGGCCCAGGGCTCGATGCCCTGGTCGCGCCAGCCTGCAAACGGATAAAGGCTGGCGTAGACTACCAGCAGGCAATACATCCAAGCTAAAGGCCAGGCAGCAGATTTGTGCATGGCATCGCCGGGGTTAAAAGGGCTTGAGAACCACCAGTAGCACCGCTGCCACCAGGAAGAGCACCGGAATTTCATTGAACCAGCGGAACCAGACGTGGCTGCGCAAGGGCGTTTGCACGACCATCTGGCGCAAGATGCGGGCGCACAGGTGGTGGTAGCCCAGAGTCAGGATGACCACCAGCAGCTTAGCCTGCATCCAACCATTGCCCGGGCCCAGGCCGATGCCGTAGTACAGCCACATCACCAGCCCCAGCGCCAGGGCCGGCACGGCCAATATCGTCGTAAAACGCAAGAGTTTGTGGGCCATGAGCAGCAGGCGGGCGCGCTCGGCCTCGGAGCCGGGCTCCACCATCGCCAGATTGACAAATAGGCGCGGGAGATAAAACAGCCCGGCAAACCAGCTGGCAACGAAGACGATATGGAAGGCTTTGACCCAGAGCATGGCGCCAGTTTAGCCGCAGCAGGCGCGGGGCGCCGGGCAAAAAAAACCCCAGCACAGGGCCGGGGCATTAAGCCTATTTGCTGTCACACATCAAGGCCCCGCTCAGGGAGGAAAAGCGGGGGAAACCAAAGCTTCCGGATAAAAGTATATCAAGCGGCGCGAGGAATTTTCAATTTTCTCAAATTAAAAGAATTTTTTGTTGAAAGTGTTGTAATTGATACAAGGTTTTCCCCCTCGCCCTTCCCACCAATATCAGGCACAATTTTTCAGATGATCACTCCCGCACCTTTCCCCCTGGGCCGTCCGCGCCGTTTGCGCCGCGACAGCTTTACCCGTAATCTGGTTCGCGAACACACGCTCAGTGCGCATGACTTGATTTATCCGGTTTTTGTCGTCGAGGGCCACGGCCAGCGCGTGCCGGTCGGCTCGATGCCGGGTGTCGAGCGCCTGAGCCTGGACTTGTTGCTGCCCGTAGCCCAAGCCTGTGTAGAACTGGAAATCCCGGTGATGGCTTTGTTCCCGGTCATTGACGCCTCGCTTAAGACCTACGACGGCGCCGAGGCCCTCAATCCCGACGGCCTGGTGCCCCGCGTGGTGCGGGCGCTCAAGAAAGAGTTTCCGCAGTTGGGCATCATGACCGACGTGGCCCTGGACCCCTTCACCAGCCACGGCCAGGACGGTCTGCCCGACCTGCGCCCCGAGAATGAGGGCTACATCCTCAATGACGAGACTACCGCCATCTTGGTACAGCAAGCGCTCACGCAGGCGCGGGCCGGGGTGGACATCGTCGCGCCCAGCGACATGATGGACGGGCGCATCGGCGCCATCCGTCAGGCGCTGGAGGCCGAAAAACTGGTGCACACGCGCATCATGGCCTACAGCGCCAAGTACGCCAGCGCCTTTTACGGCCCTTTTCGCGACGCGGTGGGCTCGGCCGGCAATCTGGGCAAAGGCAATAAAAAGGTCTACCAAATGGACCCTGCCAACACCGACGAGGCCTTGCGCGAAGTGGCCATGGACATCGCCGAAGGCGCCGACATGGTGATGGTCAAACCCGGCATGCCCTACCTGGATGTGGTGCGCCGCGTCAAAGACGAGTTCAAGGTGCCGACCTTCGCCTACCAGGTTTCGGGCGAATACGCCATGCTCAAGGCCGCTGCGCAAAACGGCTGGCTCGAGCATGACGCCGTCATGCTCGAGAGCCTGCTGGCCTTTAAGCGCGCTGGCGCCGATGGCGTGCTGACCTACTTTGCGCTGGACGCAGCGCGCGCGCTGCGCCGGGGCTGAGCCCCTGTGAGCGCGCCTGTACTTTTGGTCACCGGCGGCTCGCGCGGCATCGGCGCGGCTACCGCCCTGGCTGGGGCAGAGGCGGGCTACGCGGTCGCCGTCAACTACCAATCCAATTCACTGGCCGCCGACGAGGTGGTGCGCCGCATCCGTGAGGCCGGCGGCCAAGCTATGGCGCTGCAGGCCGACGTCAGCCGTGAGGACGAGGTGCTGGCCCTGTTTGCCCGCATCGACGCCAAATGGGGCCCGCTGGCGGCGCTGGTCAACAACGCGGGTGTCGTGGATGTCAGCGCCCGCGTGGACGCCATGACGGTGGCGCGCCTCTCGCGCATGCTCAATACGCACGTGCTGGGCAGCTTTATCTGCGCCCGCGAGGCGGTGCTGCGCATGAGCACGCGCCATGGCGGCGCGGGCGGCGCCATCGTCAACGTCTCCAGCGCGGCAGCGCGCCTGGGCAGCCCCGGTCAGTACGTGGATTACGCAGCCTGCAAAGGCGCCATCGACACGTTCACGCTGGGCCTGGCCAAAGAGGTCGCCACCGAGGGCATCCGCGTCAACGCCGTGCGCCCGGGCATTATCGATACCGAGATCCATGCCAGCGGCGGCGAGCCCGACCGCGCGCAGCGTTTGGCGCCCCAAGTGCCGATGCAGCGCGCCGGCAGCGCGCTGGAGGTGGCGCAGTCCATCCTCTGGCTGCTGGGGCCGCAGTCGAGCTATTGCACCGGCGCGATACTGGATGTAGCCGGCGGGCGCTAGCGCGCACTTGTATGCTTGTGGCTGCAAGGCCCAGCCCCAGACCCCCTGTTTCACCGAAAGCGATGTATGGATACCAGCACCCTGACCAGCCATGACCTGCATGTGGAGCTACGCGGCCCTGTGCTGTGGCTCACCATCACCCGCGAAGCGCGGCGCAATGCCATGAGCCACGGCGTGCTCGCGGGGATGGCGGCGGCCATCAGCGCAGCGCAGACCGATCGCAGCGTGCGCGCCATCGTAGTCACCGGCGCGGGAGACAAAGCCTTTTGCGCGGGCGCAGATTTACAAAACACCCAGGCCTTTACCACCGACTATTCCGAGCCGCTAGGCCATTTGGCCCAGCTTTTGCGCGTGGCCAAAGCCAGCTATGTGCCGCTGATTGCCCGCGTCAACGGCGCCTGCATGGCGGGGGGCATGGGCCTTTTGTCCATGTGCGATATGGCGGTGGCCGCCGAAGGCGCCGTCTTTGGCCTGCCCGAGGTCAAGGTGGGCGTGTTCCCGGCGCAGGTGCTCAGCGTGTTGCAGCACCTGATTCCCCGGCGCACGCTGGTAGAAATGTGCATCACCGGCGAGCCCATCAGCAGCGCGCAGGCCCTGGCTTATGGCCTGGTCAATTACGTGGACGCCGATCTGGACGCCAAGCTGCAATGGCTGCTGGCGCGGCTGCTCGACAAATCGCCCGCTGCGGTGCGCCGCGGGCTCTACACCATGAAGAAAATGGAGACCATGGCCTTTGAAGAGTCCATGGCGTTTACCGAGAGCCAGATCGCCCTGTTCACGCTGACCGAGGACGCCCGCGAAGGCCAAGCCGCCTTCCAAGAAAAACGCCCGCCCCAGTGGAAAGGCCAATGAGCCCAGCCGCCATGAACGACACCACGTTTGACTACATCATCATCGGCGCGGGCACGGCCGGCTGCCTGCTGGCCAACCGCCTGAGCGCCGACGCCTCCAAGCGCGTGCTGTTGATTGAGGCGGGCCGGCGCGATGATTACCACTGGATCCATATCCCGGTGGGCTACCTGTACTGCATTAGCAACCCGCGCACCGACTGGATGTTCAAGACCGAGGCCGAGCCGGGCCTGAACGGGCGCAGCCTGATCTACCCGCGCGGCAAAACGCTGGGTGGCTGCAGCAGCATTAACGGCATGATTTATATGCGTGGCCAGGCGCGCGACTACGACGGCTGGGCCGCCAGCACGGGCGATATGCAATGGGGCTGGGCTCAAAGCCTGCCGTACTTTTTGCTGCACGAAGACCACCACAAAGGCGCCAATGCTTTGCACGGAGCGCGCGGCAGCGCGCCAACGCTGATGCAAGACAGCAACACGCCCTACCGCGCCATGCTGCGCCACAACAACGCAGGCGGCGAATGGCGCGTCGAAAAGCAGCGTCTGCGCTGGGACGTACTAGAGGCTTTTGCACAAGCCGCGGTGCAAGCGGGCATCCCGGCAAGCGAGGACTTCAACACCGGCGACAACGAGGGCGTGGGCTACTTCGAGGTCAACCAAAAAAGCGGCTGGCGCTGGAACACCGCCAAAGCCTTTTTGCGCCCGACCTGCTATGCCCGGCCCAACTTTGAGCTTTGGACGGGCGCGCACGCCAGCCAACTACTCCTGGAAAACCAGCCCGGCGGCGAGCAGCCCCTGCGCTGCACCGGCGTACGCGTCTGGAACGGGCAAGAAATGGTGAATGCCCATGCGCGGCGCGAAGTCATCCTCAGTGCCGGCGCGGTGGCGTCGCCCCAGTTGCTGCAACTCTCGGGCATCGGACCGGCCGCGCTGTTGCAATCTAAGGGCATCGCGGTGCGCCAGGACCTGCCCGGCGTGGGCCAGAATTTACAAGACCACTTGCAAATTCGCACCGTCTTTAAAGTCAAAAACACGCCCACGCTCAACACCCTGGCCAACTCACTATGGGGCAAAGCGCGCATCGGCCTGGAGTACCTGCTCACCCGCAGTGGCCCGATGAGCATGTCGCCCAGCCAGCTCGGCGCCTTTACCCGCAGCGATCCGGCGCAGCCTTACCCGAATATCCAATACCACGTGCAGCCACTGAGCCTAGACGCTTTCGGATCGCCGCTGCACACCTTCAATGCGATGACGGCCAGCGTCTGCAATCTGAACCCCACGAGCCGGGGCACGGTGCAAATCAAAACGCCTGATTTCCACGACGCCCCGGCCATTGCCCCCAATTACCTGAGCACCGCGCAAGATCGCAAAGTGGCCGCCGACTCGTTGCGGGTGACGCGGCGCATCCTGGCGCAAAGCGCGATGCAAAAGTTCGAGCCCGAAGAGTTCAAACCCGGCGTGCAATACCAAAGCGACGAAGAGCTGGCCACCTTGGCCGGCGACATTGCCAGCACGATTTTTCATCCCGTTGGCACCACCGCCATGGGCAGCGCCGACGACCCCCAGGCCGTGGTGGACACCCGGCTCAAGGTGCGCGGCGTCCAGGGGCTGCGCGTCGTCGACGCTGGCGTGATGCCGCGCATCACCAGCGGCAACACCAATTCGCCCACGCTCATGATTGCAGAAAAAGCCGCCCAATGGATTGTGGAAGACGCCCAGCACTGAAGGCAGCCATGCAAGGGTAATTCCGGATGCCGAAGCCCCCCCACTGCAATTACAGTGGCCTGCGCTTTACACAAGCGACGTCTTGGAAAGACGAAGGGCTTCACCCAGCCGAATCGATCCCGAGGAGAACATAAAAAGCGCTGGCCTGGCCAACGCCCCAACCCCGCATCGAGGGCAAAAAGCACCGCTTGAACCCGGTGCTTTTTTTTGCCCTGTCGTTTGAACCTACACTCGCCCGGCACTTTGCTCTCCCAACACCGCGCCGCACTTTATGGAACTCGCTATTGTCTGCACCGCCTCCTTGCTGGCAGGCTTTGTCGATGCCATCGTAGGCGGCGGCGGGCTGATTTTGGTGCCCAGCTTGTTTGCTGCCTTCCCGGGCGCGGCGCCGGCCACTTTGTTTGGCACCAACAAAGGCGCCTCCATCTGGGGCACCACACTAGCCAGCTGGCAATACAGCCGGCGGGTGCACATGGTCTGGCGCGCCTTGCTGCCCGCTGGCGCTGCCGCCCTGGTGGCCTCGTTTGCCGGGGCCTGGCTGGTCACCGTGGTGTCCCCCGCTTTGCTGCGCAAAGTGCTGCCCGGATTACTGCTGTTGCTGCTGGCCTATACGCTCATCAAAAAAGACCTGGGCCAAAGCCATGCCCCGCGCTTTGCGGGCCGCAAAGAATTATTGGTTTTATGTGCCATCGGTGCCGTCATCGGCTTTTACGACGGATTTTTTGGGCCGGGTACCGGCAGCTTTTTCGTGTTTTTATTGGTTCGCGTGATCGGCTATGATTTTTTGCATGCCTCGGCGCACGCCAAGGTGCTCAATGCCGCCAGCAATCTGGCCGCGCTATGCCTGTTCACGCTCAAAGGCCATGTCTGGTGGCATTTGGTGCTCGCGATGGCGCTGTCCAATATGCTGGGCAGTTTGGGCGGCACGCACTTGGCGCTCAAGCACGGCACCAGCTTTGTACGGGTTGTGTTCTTGGTGGTGGTGGCCTGCCTCATCGGCAAGACCACTTGGGATGCGTTTGGCGTCTGACCCAGGCGAGCAGGGCTAGGGCCTGCTCGCGGCCCAAGCGGGCACAGCACTGGCCATGGTGGGCGGCGCAGGCGGCCAGCTCACTTCAGCGACCGAGCGGGGCTTGCCGATGGGCGCGGTGGCCTGGCCTTTGCGCACCGCGAGCAAGTCCTCATCGTTAGGGTATTGCTGCAAAAGCCAGTAATCAAACACCCGGCGTGCAATCGGTGCGGCCGAAGCCGATCCAAAACCCGCGTTCTCCACGATCACCGCCAATGCGATTTGCGGATCCTGCGCGGGCGCAAAAGCAATATAAAGCGCGTGGTCGCGCTGGCGCTCATCCATGCGGGCAGCGTTGTATTTTTCGTTCTTGCCCAGGCTAACCGCCTGCGCTGTGCCGGTTTTGCCGCCACTCAAATAAGCGGCGCCGGCAAACGCACGCGCCGAGGTGCCTTCCTGCGTAACGCCCACCATGGCCTGCATGATGATTTTGATGTTTTCGGGCGAAAGCTTCAGGTCCTCAGGTGCAGCGGTTTGCGTATCGGTGCGCGCCCGGGTGCTGGGGTCGACGGTGGCGAGCACCAAGCGCGGGGTGTATTTGACGCCTAAGTTCGCCACCGTGGCCGTGGCCTGGGCCAATTGCAGCATAGTAAAGCTGTTGTAGCCTTGGCCGATGCCCAGCGAGATGGTCTCGCCGGCATACCATTTTTGGTGCTCGGGCTTGCTGTAGTAGCGCCGCTTCCACTCTTGGCTGGGAAGAACACCGCGCACCTCGCCCTGCACGTCGATGCCGGTGATCTGCCCAAAGCCCAGCGGCTTCATAAAGTCGTGCATGGTGTCCACGCCCAACTCGTTGGCCAGAGAATAAAAGTAGGCGTTGCTGGACTCCACAATGGCTCGGCGCATGTCCATAATGCCGCCGCGCTCGTTTTCCGGGCTACCAAAGCGGTGGCCGCCAAACATATAAAACCCGGGGTCGTTGATCAGCGTGTCAGGCTTGCGCGTGCCGGTCTCCAGCGCGGCCAAGGCCATAAACGGTTTGTAGGTGGAGCCCGGCGGGTAGGTGCCGCGCAGTGCGCGATTGAGCAAAGGCCGGTCAGGCGATTCATTGAGCATTTGCCAGTTTTCCTGGTCGATGCCTTCGACAAACAAATTGGAGTCAAACGTGGGCTTGCTGACAAAGGCCAGCACGTCGCCGTTTTTCGGATTCAGGGCCACCAGCGCGCCGCGGCGCTCGCCAAACATTTGCTCCACCAAGTTTTGCAGCTTGATATCGATGGACAAAACCACCGTATCGCCCGGCGTAGCCTTGCTGCTGGAGAGCCGACGCATGGCGCGCCCACCGGCCGAGGTCTCGATATGCTCCACGCCGGTGGCGCCATGCAGTTGGCGCTCAAAGCTTTGCTCGACACCCAGTTTGCCAATGTACTCGGTGCCCCGGTAATTGGCCTGGTCGTCGTCGTCTTCAATTTTTTCTTTTTCGCTTTGGTTGATGCGCCCGATATAACCGATCACATGGCTGGCCAGTTCGCCATACGGATAGTTGCGAAACAAACGCGCCTTAATCTCCACGCCCGGAAAACGAAAACGCTGGGCGGCAAAACGGGCCACCTCGACATCGGTGAGCCGGTTGCGGATGGGCAGCGACTCAAAGGTCTTGGACTCTTCGAGCAGCTTCTTGAAGCGGCGCCGGTCGCGCGGTGTGATCTCCAGCACTTGCGACAGGCCCTCGATGGTTTCTTCCAGGCCATTGGTTTTGGAGGGGGTTATCTCCAGCGTATAGGCCGAATAATTGCTTGCCAGCACGACGCCATTGCGGTCCTGTATCAGACCCCGGTTGGGCACGATGGGCACGATGGCGGTGCGGTTGCTCTCCGCCTGGGCCAACAGGTCTTCATGGCGCCACAGCTGCAAGTACATCAGCCGGCACAGCAGCAAGAAAAAACACAGCAGAACGAGCGCCGTAAACACAAAAATACGGCGGCGAAACAGGTGCAGGTCTACGTCGATGTTGCGCAAGTCCATAAGGCGCAGCGCCGCTAGAGCGGGCGGTTTTCGTCCGGGTCGGGTGCACGGCGCTGGGGTGCCAGCAGCAGCCAGCTAATCAAGGGCCACAAAGCGGCCTCCAACACCGGAGCCAGCAGCACCCACGCGCCGGGAAACGTGCCGCCGATGATGGCGCTCAGCACCCATTCCACCGCATGCGCCAGCACAAACAAGGGCAAGACCTGCAGCGCCTGGTCAGGCAAGCTAAACCAGAGCAAACGGCGGTGCGCCATGATGGCCACGAAACTCAGTACCGTATAGGCCAGCGCATGTTGGCCCAACAAAGCGCCCTGGTGCACATCGAGCATCAGCCCCAGCACAAAGGCAGCCGCCATGCCGACCCGGCGCGTTTGGTGCACCGTCCAAAACACCAGCACGATCGACAGCAAATCGGGCGCCCAAGCGGCGCGGCCCCACACCAGCATATTGCCCAGCATGAGCGCCAGCAAGGCAAACAACAGGCTGAGCCACAAAAAGCCCGGATTGACAGGCATCAGCAAACGCTGGCCGGGGCGCATGATCATCGGCGGCCTCCGGTGCGTAGAGGTTTACGCTCGGGCTCCGGCTCGGGCCGGGCCACCGGGGCGAACTGCGGGCTGAGCACCAGCACATGGCTTGCGCCTGAGACCAAGGCCAGCGGCACACAGTCAATGCGCGCGAAAACCGCCTCGGTGCGCCGCTCGACTTTGTCGATACGCGCCACCGGCAGGCCCGCAGGATAGACGCCGTCCACGCCACTGGTGGTCAGCACATCGCCCACGGCGACATCGGCATTGGCCGCCATAAAGCGCAGCTCCATGGCATCGGCATGGTTGACGGTGTCGCCGTAGGCCACGCCGCGCGCGCCCGTGCGCACGTTGACCACGGGAATGGCATGGTCGCGGTCGGTGATCAAGGTGACCTCGCTGGACAGCGGGAACACCCGCGTCACCTGCCCGAGCACGCCGCGTTCGTCGAGCACCGGTGAGGCCAACTGAATGCCCTGGTTTTGGCCCTTGTCGAGCACCACTTTGCGCGTGTAGGGGTCGGCTGCGTCGTACAAAACCTGGGCGGCCAGCGCATCGGGGGCAGTGCGTGCGCGCAACTCAAGCAGGCTGCGCAAACGCTGGTTTTCGAGTGACAGCTGCCCGCTTTGCTGGGAACGCTGGCGCTCGCTGATCAGTTGCTCGCCCAAAACGCGCACGGCATTGTCATTGGCCATCCACGCGTTCGCCCGCGCGTTGAGGGTCTGCGACAGTTGCAATGGCTGCAATGCCAACCATTGCAGCGGATACATGGCCGTGGCGATGGTCGCGCGCAGCGGCTGCATCATTTGAAAACGCGCATCGGCCACCATCAGTAGCAGTGCCAGGGCGCTAAAGAGCGCCAGGCGCGACAGAGCCGAGGGGCCTTGCCGGAAAAACGGAGGGGGGTCTCTGCCCAGCGAAGCCAGTGCCATCGCTGCGTCCGGCGCTTATTCGTTGGTAAAGATCGAACCCAGGCGTTCCATCTGTTCAAGGGCGATGCCGCAACCGCGCACCACGCATGTCAGCGGGTCTTCGGCCACCAGCACCGGCAAACCAGTTTCCTCGGCCAGCAGACGATCCAGGTCGCGCAAGAGCGCGCCGCCACCGGTGAGCATCATGCCGCGGTCGGCAATATCGGCGCCCAACTCGGGCGGAGTTTGCTCCAGTGCGTTTTTGACAGCGGACACGATGTTGTTAAGCGGGTCGGTCAGCGCTTCCAAAATTTCGTTGGAAGAGATGGTGAAGCTACGCGGCACGCCTTCGGACAGGTTGCGCCCGCGCACTTCCATTTCCTTGACTTCCGATCCGGGAAAGGCCGAGCCGATTTGTTTTTTGATGGCCTCTGCCGTGGGTTCGCCGATCAGCATGCCGTAATTACGGCGGATGTAGTTGATGATGGCCTCGTCAAACTTGTCCCCGCCCACACGCACGCTGCCTTTGTAAACCATGCCGCCCAAGGAAATGACGCCCACTTCGGTAGTGCCGCCACCGATGTCCACCACCATGGAGCCGCAGGCTTCCGAGACGGGCAAGCCCGCGCCGATGGCCGCTGCCATGGGCTCTTCGATCAGGTACACATCGCTGGCACCCGCGCCCAGGGCCGATTCGCGAATAGCGCGGCGTTCCACCTGGGTGGAGCCGCAGGGCACGCAAATAATGATGCGCGGGCTGGGCCGAAACACGCTGCGCGGATGCACCATCTTGATGAACTGCTTGAGCATTTGCTCGGTGACGGTGAAGTCGGCGATCACGCCGTCTTTCATGGGGCGTATGGCTTCGATATTGCCGGGCACCTTGCCCAGCATGGCTTTGGCCTCTTTACCCACGGCCTGGATGGACTTCTTGCCCTGGGGGCCGCCTTCATGGCGGATGGCCACAACGGAGGGCTCATCGAGCACAATGCCTTTGTCGCGCACAAAAATCAGGGTGTTGGCCGTGCCCAGGTCAATGGCCAGGTCGGTCGAGAAATAACGGGTAAAAGCTCCAAGCATGGCGGATCCTCTGCGACATGCGGCGCACGCTGGGCGCTGCATCGTCTGTGTTTTGTCGGTAAATAGCGGGAATGTAGGCGTAAACGGCAGGGCAAAGCGCCGCGCGGTCTAAAGGCGGGATAATAACCCATCGCCCCTGAAATATGCCCTTTGGCCGCGCCACAGCCGCCCCTGAACCTTCTGTAAAGACTGCTATTTTTGCCATGTCCCTGACACTCCACGATATTGAACGCCTCGCCCAGCTCTCCCGGCTGCAGTTTGAGCCGCCCGCCGCCGAGCGCCTGCTTGGGCAGCTCAATGGTTTTTTTGAAATCGTCGAACAAATGCGCGCCGTGGACACTAGCGGCGTGGTGCCGATGGCGCATCCGGTCGATGCCATGCATGGACTGATCCATGCGATTGCCGATACCGACGAACTAGGCATGACGCTGCGTTTGCGCGAAGACGTGGTGAGCGAGCCCAACCAGCGCGAGGCTAACCAGCGAAGTGCTCCGGCGGTGGAGCGCGGTTTGTTTTTGGTGCCGAAAGTTATCGAGTAAGCCATGGCTGATTTACACAACATGACAGTTGCTGATTTGGCGGCGGGTCTTAAAAGGAAAGATTTCAGCGCGGTGGAAGTGGCTGATCATTTTTTAAAACGCGTCGAACAAGACAAACAGCGCGGCAGCAACTCCTTAAACGCATTTCTAGACATCAACCGCGAAGTCACGCTGGCGCAAGCCCAAGCCTCTGATGACAAAATCGCCGCAGGCACCGCAGGCCGCTTGGAAGGCGTGCCCATCGCGCACAAAGACATTTTTGTCACCCAAGATTTCGCAACGACTGCGGGCTCCAAGATATTGAAAGACTACCGCTCGCCGTTTGACGCCACAGTGGTCTCAAAGTTGCGCGAAGCCGGTATGGTGACTTTGGGCAAACTCAATTGCGATGAATTCGCCATGGGCTCGGCAAATGAAAACTCGGCTTATGGCGCGGTGACCAACCCCTGGAACTTCATTGCAGACACGAAAGGTCAAATCAAGAACTACGTCCCTGGCGGTTCGTCAGGCGGCAGTGCGGCGGCTGTGGCGGCAGGTTTGGCGCCTGCGGCCACCGGCACCGACACCGGCGGCTCAATTCGCCAGCCCTCCGCGTTTTGCGGCATCACAGGCATCAAGCCCACCTATGGGCGCGCCTCGCGCTACGGCATGGTAGCGTTTGCTTCCAGCTTGGACCAGGCCGGGCCGATGGCGCGCAGCGCTGAAGATTGCGCTTTGTTGCTGTCGGCCATGTGCGGGCCGGATTTGGACAGAGACTCTACTTCTTTGAATTTGGCTCAAAGTGAAGATGAGAAAAAATTCGGTTTCTCGCATTTGCTTCGGATAGATCATGGCGATAAGCCATTGGCAAAAGCGGGGAAAAATGGCGGACCTTTGAAAATTGGCCACCCGCGCGAGTGGCTAGGCGGCGGTGCGCAAGTTGAGTTTGATCGCAATGCTCCAGCGCGTCGCAGCGAAGGCACAAACCAAGAAATTCAAAAACGCATTGAAGAAGCACTCGCGCACTACAAATCCCTCGGAGCCGAATTGGTGAAAGTGAGCCTTCCGCAAGCCAACTTGAGCATCCCCGTCTACTACATCGTCTGCGCCGCCGAAGCCTCCAGCAACCTGAGTCGTTTTGACGGCGTGAAATTCGGTCACCGCGCCAAAGAATTTTCTGATCTGGCTGACATGTACCAGCGTACCCGCTCCGAAGGTTTTGGCGACGAGGTGAAGCGCCGCATCATGATTGGCAGCTACGTGTTGTCGCACGGCTATTACGACGCCTACTATTTGCAAGCGCAAAAAATTCGCCGCATGATTGCCAATGATTTCCAACAAGCCTTCAGCCAATGCGATGTAATTGCCGGACCGGTTGCACCGACCACCGCATGGCAGTTGGGCGACAAAGCCGACGACCCGGTGGCCAACTATTTGGCCGACATCTTCACGCTGCCAGCCTCGCTGGCGGGACTGCCTTGCATGAGTATTCCCGTGGGTTTTGGTGACATGGGCATGCCTGTGGGCATGCAACTCATTGGCAATTATTTGCAGGAAGCGCAACTGCTGAACGTGGCATATCGATTTCAGCAAGATACTGAATTTCATGATGCCAAACCGGAGGGCGTGTAAATGAGCGCCGACAAATTGGTCCACGGCTACGAAGTCGTCATCGGCTTTGAAACCCATGCCCAGCTTTCTACGAAAAGCAAAATTTTCAGCCGCGCGTCCATCGCGTTCGGTGCCGAGCCGAACACGCAAGCCTGCGCCGTGGACTTGGCTTTGCCGGGCACATTGCCGGTGATGAACAAGGGCGCGGTCGAACGCGCTATTGAACTCGGGCTGGCGCTGGGTTCACACATCGCCGAGCGCAGCGTGTTTGCCCGCAAAAATTATTTTTACCCCGACCTGCCTAAGGGCTACCAAATCAGCCAGTTTGAAATACCGGTGGTGCAAGGCGGCGCGGTGTCGTTCTTTTTGGGTGACGAGAAAAAAACCGTGAGACTGGTGCGTGCGCATTTGGAAGAGGATGCGGGTAAATCGCTGCACGAGGATTTCATCGGTCAATCAGGCATCGACCTGAACCGCGCCGGCACACCACTGTTGGAGATCGTTACCGAGCCGGATATGCGTTCAAGCGTTGAGGCCGTGGCCTATGCCAAAGAGTTGCACAAGATCGTGACATGGATTGGCATTTGCGATGGCAATATGCAAGAAGGCAGTTTCCGCTGCGACGCGAACGTGTCGGTACGCAAACCCGGCGCGCCGCTGGGCACACGGCGTGAAATCAAAAACCTGAACAGCTTCAAGTTCATGCAGCAGGCGATTGACTACGAGGTGCGCTGGCAGATTGAGCAGATCGAAGACGGCCACGCGATACAACAAGCCACGGTGTTGTTCAACCCGGACACTGGCGAGACCCGCGCCATGCGCACCAAAGAAGACGCCGCCGATTACCGCTACTTCCCTGACCCGGATTTACCGCCGCTGGTGATTTCGCGTGAATGGGTGGAGCGCGTGCGCAGCGAGATGGCCGAGTTGCCGCGTGTCATGGCCGAGCGCTTTGTCACGCAATACGGTTTACCCGAGTACGACGCAACCACGCTCACGCAAAGCAAAGCCATGGCGGCTTATTTTGAAGAGACGGCCAAGGCGTGTGGACAAGCGAAATTGGCGAGTAACTGGATCATGGGGGATGTGTCCAACTTTTCAAAAGCTTTTGTTGGGGGTAGCTTTGAAAATTTGCCAGTTCATTCATCGCAACTTGGCGCCATGATTACTCGTATTGTGGACAACACTATTAGCAATAATGCTGCTAAAGAGGTATTCGATGAGCTTTGGTCGCCTTCTATGCCGCCTTCTGGGTATGCTGTGACTGACGTCACTTTTGAGCTCATCGACGCCATCATTGAGAAAAAGAACCTGAGACAAATGAACGACACGGGCGCATTGGAAGCCATCATCGACGAGGTGCTGGCCGCCAACCCGAAAAACGTCGAAGAGTTCAAAGCCGGTAACGCCAAAGCCTTGAACGGTTTGGTTGGCCCGATCATGAAAGCTAGCAAGGGCAAAGCCAATCCAGCGCAGGTTAATGCCTTGCTGCTCAAGAAATTGAGCTGAGGTATCGTCGGTCACCGGCTGCCAAATAGACATCGGGGTTGGGCAGCCAGCTAACTTCCTGTTGGAGTTTTCGGCTATCGACTCCATTGGCTTGCAGAGGTTCACAAGCTGACCCAATCCTCCACTACCAAACCACCAACATGCGCAAACGCTTTGTCATTGCTTACCAGCGTAGCTTTTAGATGCAAGGCATGCGCTGCAATTTGTAAATCTAATGCCGCCAGCGGCTTACCTAATTTATAAAGCTCTGCGCGAAGCGCACCGTAGGTTTGCGCCACGGCGTCATCCCAAGGCATCACTTCCACGCGGCGCAAAAACTCGTTGACGGCTTCTCTTAAAGCCATGGCCTGCGGGCGCTTGGCCAGGCCAAAGGCCAACTCTCCCGCCGTGATGGCGGATATGCATACGCTGTGCATAGGCACTTCCAATAAGCGCGCAATGGCTTGGGGTTGGCGCTTGATAAGGTGGCTCACCGTGTTGGTGTCCAGCATGTAGAGGCTAGCCATGGTGATGTTCAGTGCCCAACCGACTTTGCAATCCCATCCAAAGGGTCCCGTTCAGGCGATTGCGCGTGCCCTTCGGCCAGTCGCTCTGCGGGGCTTAAAAAATCATCGGCATCATCGATCGCTTGCGCGGCCACCAAAAATCCGTCCCAGTCATGCGGTCGCCTGGAAAGGATGACGTCACCGGTGAGCGGGTCTTTGCGGATAAAGACCTCGGTCGTATCAAATCGAAACGCCGCGGGCAGGCGCACGGCCTGGCTGCGCCCGTTGGCAAATAGTTTGGCGGCTTGGGACACGGCAGGCCTTCCGGCAGATGTTGGTAGATACCAAAGTATATGCCAAGCTGCGCTGCAATTGCTTAGCGGTCAAATCGGCAGCGCCTTTTCCAATGGCTTGCGCGAGGGAGCTACGTTGCAATCTCTTCCGTATCCACCTCGCTGCGCGCTTGCACCGGATAGCGATTGCCTTGCACCGTCTGGCTGTTGATCAAGGCTTCGCAAGCGGCCAGGGTTTCGGGTGTTAACACCTTCTCTACCGCAGCGGCGTTCTCTAGCGCATGCTCCACGCTGGTGGTGCCAGGGATCGGCAGAATGTGTGGCGCTTTGTGTAGCAGCCACGCGATCGCCAATTGCGCCGGTGTACATCCGGCCTCTTGGGCCAGCTTAGTAAATGGTGGCAGGAGTTTGCAATTGGTGGCATACGTTTCCGTCGCAAATCGCGGCATGTTTTTGCGAAAGTCCGTGGCACCAAATAATGCTGGTTCAGGTGGCGCACTTGTCAGGAAACCACGCGCTACCGGACTGAAGGCTACCAAGGCCACGCCCAGTTCGGCGCACGCTTGCAGCACCGCGATCTCGGGGTTGCGCGTCCACAGCGAATACTCCGACTGCACCGCGCTGATAGGAAACTCGGCATGCGCTTTGCGCAGCGTCGACGCGGACACTTCCGACAAACCCACGGCGCGGATCTTTCCGGCTTGCACCAAGTCGCCCAGCGCACCCACGCTTTCTTCAATAGGTACTGCCTTGTCCCAGCGGTGCAGGTAATACAGGTCTATCACGTCGGTGTTCAAGCGCTTGAGCGAGTCTTCGCAGTTCTGGCGCAGCGTGGCCGGACGTCCGTCGATGGCGCGCACTTTTTTGCCGTCCGGCCCGATGACGGCATGGATGCCGCATTTGCTAGCCAGCGTAAAGCGCTTGCGATGCCGCATCAGGTACTTGCCCAGCAAGAGCTCGGACTGGCCGAAGCCATACAAAGTGGCGGTATCAAAGTGGGTGATGCCCGCGTCCAGCGAGGCCAGCAGCACGCGCTCGGTCTGCGCTTCGGACACCGGCTCGCCATAGGCGTGGCAAAAGTTCATACAGCCCAGACCAATGGCGCTGACGGTGAAAGGCCCGAGTGTTCGTTGTTGCATGATGAAAGACTCTGGTTTAAAAAGGGTTCGCCTAGGCGCTTTGAGTCTGCAAGCCTTCAGGCCACGCCGTAGCGCGCGCGATACGCCTGCACGCGCTGGCGGTGTTCACCCATGGCATCGCCGCTTTGAGCTTGTAAATAGCTCAGCAGGTCGTCCAAGGTGGCGATGGCGCAGACCTGCAAACCCAGCGTTTGGCGAACGTATTGCACCGCGCTATAGGGTACATCGCGGGTACTGCCATCGGCTTGTTTTTCGGTAGCCATTTCCTGGCGGTCCAGCGCGATCGCCACGGCGTGCGGCGTGGCGCCGGCCGCTTGGATCAGGGCAATCGACTCGCGTGCAGCGGTGCCGGCGCTCATGACGTCGTCAATGATCAGCACCCTGCCTTGCAAAGGAGCACCCACCAAACTGCCGCCCTCACCGTGGTCTTTGGCTTCTTTGCGGTTGTAGGCAAAGGGTCGGTTGCGGCCCATGCGCGCGAGCTCTACGGCGACTACCGCGCCCAGCGGAATGCCCTTGTAGGCCGGGCCAAACAGCATGTCAAATTCCATGCCGCTAGCAAGCAACGCCTGCGCATAAAACTGCGCCAGGCGGCCCAGCTTTGCGCCGTCGTCAAACAATCCTGCGTTGAAAAAATAGGGGCTCAGGCGCCCGGCCTTGGTCTTGAATTGTCCAAAACGCAACACGCCAGATTCAATGGCAAATTGCACAAAGTCCAGGGCCAAAGCACGGCTTTGGTTGGGCTGTTCGGCGTTGGTACTGGTACTGAAGGAGATCATGCGGTGTTCTAGGTGAGGCCGCCGCATTGTATTGAGCGGCAGCGGTTGACTTGGCGGCGGTAAATTCGAGTGCCTATACGCGTTTTGTTGCGCAGTCGGTGTACCATGAAATTTCTTGCGCTTTTGCCACCTTTTTGGGTGTGCGCGCAGGAGCACAGACCAAACCCAATAAATTTATGGAGACCTGCATGTCACACACCTTCCGTTTTTCCCGCGTCCTGTCACTGGCCAGCACGGCGGTGGCCGCTTCTTTGTCGCTGCTGGGGCAGGCGCAAGCGGCCGAACCGGCGTCCTGCCAGGCCGTGCGCTTTGCCGACGTGGGCTGGACCGACATCACCGCCACCACGGCGGTGATGTCTGAGATTCTCAAGGGCATCGGCTACAAGCCTACGGCGCAGGTGCTGTCGGTGCCGGTGACTTACAGCAGCCTCAAGGCCAAGAAAATTGACGTGTTTTTAGGTAACTGGATGCCCTCGATGGAAGGCGACATCAAGCCCTACACCGCCGACGGCTCCGTAGAAACCCTGGGCGCCAACCTGGAAGGCGCCAAATACACGCTGGCGGTGCCCGACTATGTGGCCGAGGCCGGCGTCAAGACTTTTGCCGACCTGGCCAAAAATGCCGACAAATTCAGCAAGAAAATCTACGGCATCGAGCCTGGCAACGATGGCAACCGCCTGATTTTGGACATGATCAAGAAAAATGCCTTTGGTTTGGGTGGCTTCAAGATCGTCGAGTCCAGCGAAGCGGGCATGGTCTCGCAGGTGGTGCGCGCCGTGCCCAAGAAAGAATGGATTGTGTTTTTGGGCTGGGCGCCCCACCCCATGAACAGCAAAATCAAAATGACTTACCTGGCCGGTGGTGACGACTTCTTTGGCCCCAACTTTGGCGGCGCCACGGTCTACACCAATACCCGCAAAGGCTACGCCGCAGAATGTGCCAACGTGGGCAAGTTGCTCAAAAACACCAAGTTCAGTCTGGAAGCGGAAAACGAAATCATGTCCTCCATCCTGGACAAGAAAATGAAGCCTGAAGCGGCTGCCCAAGCCTGGCTCAAGACCAATGCCTCCACCTGGGGCAACTGGCTGGCCGGCGTCAAGACCTTTGACGGCAAGGACGTGACCCCAGCAATGATCAGCAAATAAGCCCATGGCGGCGAGTTTGCAAGCCGCACTGGACTGGATCACGGGCAACAAGCTCCCGCTGGGCGATTACATCGCCGGCGGGGTGGACCGCCTGACGAAAAGTGCGCCCTGGCTGTTTGACGCCGTCTCGGACGGCCTGAGCGCGCTGGTGCTGGGCTTTACTGGCGCGCTTTTGGCTGTGCCGCCGCTGCTGATGGTGGGCGCTTTTGCACTGCTCGCCTTCGGGCTGCAACGCTCGCTGCGCCTGGCAGCATTTGTTGGCCTGGCGCTGCTGCTCATCATCAACATGGGCTACTGGACCGAGACCATGGAGACGCTGTCGCTGGTGTTGTTTGCCACGCTCACCTGCGTGCTCATCGGTGTGCCCATCGGCATCGCGGCGGCGCACCGTCCTTGGCTGGAGGCGGCGCTGCGCCCTTTGTTGGACCTGATGCAAACCATTCCCACCTTTGTGTACCTGATACCCACGCTCATCCTCTTTGGGCTGGGCGTGGTGCCAGGCCTGATTTCTACCGTGATTTTTGCCCTGCCCGCGCCCATCCGGCTCACCACGCTGGGCGTGGCATCGGTGCCGCGCCCGCTGATCGAGGCCGGCCAGGCCTTTGGCGCCAGCCGTTGGCAGCTGTTGTGGAAGGTGGAAATTCCCTCGGCGCTGCCCAGCATCATGGCCGGCGTAACGCAATGCATCATGCTCAGCCTGTCCATGGTGGTGATCGCCGCGCTGGTGGGCGCCGACGGTTTGGGCAAGCCTGTGGTACGGGCGCTCAATTCGGTCAATATCGCCGACGGCTTTGAAGCCGGCCTGGCCATTGTGATTGTGGCCATCGTGCTTGATCGGCTTTGCAAAACCCGCAGCCATGACTGAAAAGCAAAGCCCCGCAACAGTCCGGCCCATGGCTGAGTTTCGCCATGTGGACGTGGTCTTTGGCAAGCAAAGCGCCCAGGCCCTGGCCTTGCTAGACGCCGGCAAAACCCGCCAAGAGATTTTGGAAGCCACTGGCGCCGTGCTGGGCGCGGCCGACTGCAGTCTGCAAATCGCCGAGGGCGAGATTTCGGTGCTGATGGGGCTGTCCGGTTCGGGTAAGTCCACGCTCTTGCGCTGTCTCAATGGGCTCAACAGCGCCAACCGGGGCGCGGTGCGCATTCGCGACACCCGGCCTGGTGCCGGCGACTATATTGACCTCAGCCGCTGCGACGCGCCGACCTTGCGCCATCTGCGCACCCGGCGCGTGGCCATGGTATTCCAACAGTTTGCCTTGCTGCCCTGGCGCACGGTGGCGCAAAACGTGGGCCTCGGCCTGGAGCTCAGCGGAATGCCCAAGGCGCAGCGCGAGGCCATCGTGGCTGAAAAGCTGGCACTGGTCGGCCTGCAGGCCTGGAGCAACAAATACGCCCACGAGCTCTCGGGTGGCATGCAGCAGCGCGTAGGCCTGGCGCGCGCCTTTGCCACCGATGCCGATATCTTGCTGATGGACGAGCCGTTTTCAGCGCTGGATCCGCTGATCCGCGAACATTTGCAGCAAGAGCTATTGCAGTTACAAAAACAGCTAAAAAAAACCATCGTCTTTGTCAGCCATGATCTGGACGAGGCCATCAAGCTGGGCAACCGCATCACCATCATGGAAGGTGGGCGCATTGTGCAGTCGGGCGAGCCCGAGCACATCGTGCTGCACCCGGCCAACGCCTATGTGCGCGATTTTGTGGCGCACATGAACCCCATCAAAGTGCTGCGCGGGCGCTCGTTGATGACGCCGCTACACGCCCTGGCGCGCGAGGGCATGCGCGTCAAGCTCGATTGGACGGGACACCACTGGCTGCACCTGGATGGCGCCGGCCAGGCCATCCGAGCCGACATCGAAGCACAGCCCGGCCATTTATTGGCCTACCACCCGCAACTCGACATCGTGCAAGCCGGTCTGGATGGACGCAGCATGGCCCTGGTGGGGCCCGACATGCTGCTCGAACACATCATCCACATCCGCCACGCCACCGGTCGACCGGTGCTGCTGTGCGAAGCGGGCCGGTTTGTCGGCGTGGTCGGCGATGAGGAAATTTACCGGGGCATGCTGCAAAGTACGCGGGGCTGAGGTGGGTGCGTGCAAGGTTGCGCGCAAATCAACATGACACAATGCCCGTACGCGCAGTGACTTGGCGCCTGCCAGGGCACTAAATAATTGACCTTTCCCCTTTGGAGATACCCGTGTTTACCTTGACCAGCCTGAACCTCAACGGCATCCGCTCGGCCACCAGCAAGGGCCTAGAAACTTGGCTGCACAGCGTGCAAGCCGACTGCTTGTGCGTGCAGGAAGTCAAAGCCCAAGCAGCCGACGTGGCCGGGCAGTTTGAGTCGCTGGCCGGCATGGCCGGACACTTTCACTTTGCCGAGAAAAAAGGCTATTCGGGCGTAGGCATTTACACCCGCCACGCACCCAGCGATGTGCGCGTGGGCTACGGTTCTGCCGAATTTGATGCCGAGGGCCGCTATGTGGAGCTGCGCTTTGACACCCCCAAGCGCAAGCTCTCCATCATCAGCTGCTATTTCCCCAGCGGCTCCTCGGGTGAAGAGCGCCAGCAGGCCAAATACCGCTTTTTGGACGGCATGTACCCCCACCTGCAAAAGCTCAAGCGCACGCGCGAGTTTGTGCTGTGCGGCGACATCAATATTGCGCACCAGGAAATCGACTTGAAAAACTGGAAAGGCAACCGCAAAAATTCCGGCTTCCTGCCCGAAGAGCGCGCCTGGATGACGCGCCTGCTGAGCGAAGCAGGCCTGGTCGATGTGTACCGACAGCTCGAGCCCAGCGCCACCGACGCCGCCTACACCTGGTGGAGCAACCGAGGCCAAGCCTATGCGAAAAACGTGGGCTGGCGTTTGGATTACCACCTGGCCACGCCTGCGCTGGCCCAGGCAGCCCGTTCAGTAGGCATCTACAAAGGCGAAAAGTTCTCGGATCACGCACCGATCACGATGGGCTACGACTGGGGCCTATAAACCTGCGGCGCTGATGTTGGGCGGGTCTGCCCCGCGGGGCTACCGTGATGGTCGATACAGCGCCCTTTATTTACGTGCTGGCATCGCACCCCCAATGTGCCGACTAGCGCGCCACGATGCCAAAGTTGCCCGGCGCTTTGTCGATCAGCCCGAAAAATCGCACTAGGTCGACTTTGCTGCCGGTCACCTTGAGGTCGTCGCCCAGCAAAGTGTCTTTGACGCCCGCCGTGCCGGCGATCATTTTCACGAACAGTGGTTTGGTCAAGGTGAGGGTGGCGTCGGCCTGGGGATGCTGGCCGCGCTTGAAGTGCAGCACCGCGTTGTCGATCCACAAGGCATAGCTTTCCTTCTGGTCCGAGAGCACCAGGTTGATGCGGTAGTTCTTGCCGTCGGCAGCGGGCCCGTCCAGGCTGGCGGCCATGGCCTCTAAAAAGCGCTCCACCGGGGTTTGCAGCAGCAAGTCGATGGCGGCGGCCTTAGAGACGCCTTTGGCGGGCGGGCCTTGGCGCAGCTCTTGGGCGCCCGTCAGGTAAGCGTTACGCCAGGTAGCGGACTCGGCCATGTAGCCCATTTGTTCATAGGTTTTGGCCAAGAGCGCTTTGGCCGCTTGGTTGCTGGCGTCGGCCATCACCACATGGTTGAGTAGCTCGGCGGCCCAGCGCATATCACCTTTGACAAACGCTTGCTGCGCAGCGGCCACCACTTTGTCGGCGCCGCCCAGCAAGTCCAGGTAGCGTTGACCGGCATCGGCCGGGGCCAGCGGGTTGAGGTGGGCCGGGTTGCCGTCGTAAAAGCCGAGGTAAAACTGGTACACCGCTTTGACGTTGTGGCGTACATCGCCATAGTGGCCGCGCACCGCCATGAACTCGGCCAGCGACGCGGGCAGCTGCACGCGGTCGGCGATTTCGTTGGGCGTGAGACCTGCGTTCATCAGGCGCACGGTTTGGTCGTGGGTGTATTTGTAGACGTCGCGATGCTTGGTAATAAAGGCCTGGATGCGCGCATTGCCCCAAATCGGCCAATGGTGCGAGGCGATGTAGACATCGGTGTTGGCCGTTTGCTCTAAGGCTTGCTCCATGTAGATGGCCCAGCGCAAGGCATCGCGCACTTTGGCGCCCCGAATCGGGAGCAGGTTGTGCATGGTTTGCGACAGGTTTTCGGCGCCGTCGTACAGCTTTTTAGACGGTATGGAAAAGCTCAGTTCGGCCGGGCACTCGGCGTTGGGCACGTTATGGAAAACAAAATCCACGCCGTCAATTTGCATAGGCTGATTGGCCTGGTAAATCAGCCAGGTGGGTAGCAAGATGCCCAGGCTGCCATAGACGACGTCTTTGCCCAGGCCGGTATCTACATTGCCTTGGGCGCTGCGCGGCAAGTCGCGTCCAAATTGGTAGACCGAACGCCGACCCATGGCGGCGCCCACCAGCACGTTCTCGCTGGTGGCTTCTTCGATAAAGCCGGCCGGCGCCACGATCGGCACTTTGCGCGCACTGGCCTCTTGCGCTGATATGACACCCAATGCGCCCCCAAAGTGGTCGGCATGCGCGTGCGTCAGGATCAGGCCGCTGATCGGCTTTTTGCCCAAATGCTGCTCGGCAAACGCCATGGCCGCCGTTGCTGACTCGCGCGACGTGAGCGCATCGACGACGATCCAACCGCTCTTGCCCTCGATCAGCGTGATGTTGGAGATATCAAAGCCGCGCAACTGGTAAACGCCGTCCATCACCTTGAACAGGCCAATATGGGCGTTGAGCTGCGCATGGCGCCACAGGCTGGGGTTGACGGTGTCGGGCGCGGCTGCGTCCAGGAATCCATACGCATCAAAATCGCGCAATACGCTGCCGTCGGCAGCCAAAATTTTGCCGCTAGGCCGGGCGATAAAGCCGCGCTTGGCGTCCTCAAAATCCTGTGTGCCCGCCTGCGCGATGGCTTGCACAAAAGGTGCTTGCGCAGCCCGGGTGCTGGCGCTGGCATCCGAACTCTCGCCGCCGACACCCTGGGTTTTGCTGCAGGCAGCCAGGACTGCGGCTGCGGCAAGCAGGGCGAGGCGGCAATAGGGGCTGGGCATGGGGTCTCTCCTGGGGGTTAGGGCAAAGGCACTCGAGCGGTGCAGGCCCACGTTACAGGTGGTGCTCCGCACCGCCCATCCATGGTTGGCACGATGTTAGTGCAAGCCCATTCACCTCGATCCGTAGCGTCTAATTAAAGGTACGCAACTAACGTATACTTACGTCTATGCGCGCTGTCTTTGTTGAGCTGCCACCTTTTGAGCGACTGCGCGAGGTCTACATGGATGACGCTGCCTATCAGTTATTGCAGCAAACCTTGTTGCAAGACCCACAGGCCGGCGCGCTGATTCAAGGCACCGGCGGTTTACGCAAACTGCGCCAAGCCGATGCGCGGCGTGGCAAAGGTAAGCGCGGTGGCCTGCGGGTGATTTATTACCTCTGGCTGGGCGGCGCGCAGTTTTGGCTTTTCACGGTCTATGACAAAGACGAGGCCGACGATCTGAACCCGGCGCAGCGAAAACTGCTGCGGCAGCTGCTGAAAACAGAGTTGGAATATCGCCAATACAAGAATTGAGCATTGCATGACCAATAAACGTGACATTTTTGCCGAGCTCACAGAGGGACTTGGTGCTTTGAAATCCGAGCGGGAAGGCAAACTCACCTTGCGCACGGTCAAAGTGGAAAACAAACCCGCACCAACGCTTTCGCCACAAGAGGTGCTTGAAGTCCGGGAGCAGCTTCGCCTTTCGCGTCCGGTATTTGCCAGCTACCTCAGAACCAACCCGCGCACACTGGAAAACTGGGAACAAGGCCGCGCAAAACCCAATGCACAAGCCTCCTTACTCATTCGCATGGTGGCGCAGTTTCCAGACATGGTGCAGCGGTTGGCGTCGATATAAATTACCGCACATACGTCAACATCCGCCCCTTATAAGCAGCCTCCAGCGGCGTGCACAAGCTGTCTAAAAAGCCTTCGTGCATGCCAAAGCCCTGCGCGGCCATGTGGCGGTGGAAGTGGGCGCGGTTGCCCCGGTTGGGGTCGACCACCCAGACTTCGCAAGCGGGTGCGGCGTAGGCGTCGATGAAGGCGGCCAGGGTGCCAGCCTCGTCGCGTTCGTACAAGATGTCGCTGCCGATGATCAGGTCGTAGCGGCCGTGCAGCAGCCGGTCCGGACCGGGTGTGCTGCCCAAGTCGTCGGCCGGCGCGAGGCCGCCCCATTGGCCATGACAGTACTTCATAGGCAGCAAGGCATTGAGGCGCAGGTTTTCGCGCAAAAAGGCAGCGGCCAGCGGGTGGCAGTCGCTGGCGGTCATGTCAGCGCCACGACGGTGCCCCACCAGGCTGGACAGAGCCAGGCCGCAGCCGATTTCCAATATCCGCTCACCGGTTGCCACCGGTCGCTGCCCCAAGCGCTCGGCCAATCGCCGCCCCGAGGGCCAGAGCAAGCCAAACAGCGGCCAGGCCGCCGAGGAGATGCCCAAGCGCAGCGCAGCCTCCAGCGGGTCGTGAAATTGTTGCTTGTCCAGGAGCGAGCGGATCTGGATGTCAGGCAGGCCCAGCAGCGCTATCGTCTCTT
>Ga0304728_1000706_pt1 | contig 27121 bp, 25 predicted proteins | sample C_130625_MF_Meta_FD_190476 | JGI IMG/M metagenome (GOLD analysis project Ga0304728, IMG submission 190476) | Freshwater microbial communities from Lake Croche, Canada to study carbon cycling - C_130625_MF_MetaG (v2) (version 2) | ecosystem: Environmental > Aquatic > Freshwater > Lake | place... | reverse complement strand
ACGCCAAATTTCAAGCCATCGATCGGAATTCGCTCATCAACTCCGTGGAAAAGCGCAAAGAAATCCAGATCAGGCGGAAGCTTAACGGGGCTAAATCCATAACCAATGATTCCTAAATCCGATAAAGCTTTGTTGTCAGTTCCGCCACTCATCAAATACGGAACTGGTATTCCTTCGGGGTCAAATTCTGCAAGTGCCGCGCACATTGCATCAACCAAAGGGCCAGCGAAATCAACTTCCAGCGCCTTATCGCGCACCAGAACTTCAATATCAATATCTGAACCTGCTAATTGCTTAATCGTATTGAGTAAATCTTCTTCATATCCCGGAAGAAATCGGCCATCAACAACAGCGCTGGCAGCCTGTGGAATTACATTAGCCTTATAACCTGCTTCTAGCATTGTTGGATTTGAAGTGTTTTGGATTGTGGCACCCATCATTCGGGCTGCGCCACCAATGTGCTTAAGTAAGGGACGGACATTAGTTGGGTCGTAAGTATTTCCAGTGAGTTCGGCAATCTTTTTAAAGAACTTAGCGCCAGTTTTTGTTTCAATCTGAGGCCATTCGTGTGAACCAATTCGCGCAACCGCTCTGCTCAATTTTGTGATGGCGTTTTCATTATTTATGAAGGAGCCATGTCCGGCTGATCCATTAGCCGTCAGCTTCAACCAATTGATTCCCTTTTGTGCTCCTTCAACGAAATAGAGACGATCCCCGGTATCAAGGGTTACTGAAAAACCGCCCACCTCTGATACAGCCTCGCTATATCCAGAAAAAATTTCTGGTCTATTCTTTACTAACCAACGAGAGCCATATTCACTACCTGCCTCCTCGTCAGCAAAAAATACAAGAAGGATGTTTCGTTCCGGCACAAAACCAGCACGCTTCCACGCTCTAGCGACTGCCAGAATCATGGCGTCCATATCTTTCATGTCTACCGCGCCTCGACCCCAGATATAACCATCTTTGATAATTCCACCGAATGGGTCAACTGACCAATCTGCAGCGTTAGCTGGAACAACATCGAGGTGGCCATGTAATACGAGACCGGGGCGCTCTGCGTTACTTCCTTCAAGTTTCGCCACGACATTTACGCGATTTTCACCAGTGACAATTTGCTCGCTAGCAATTCCAACTTCAGCAAGTTTTGCAGCCACGTACTCTGCAACAGCCCGCTCATCGCCGCGACCTTCCCCGTAATTCACGCTCGGAATCGCAATCAATTCCTGACACATCTTGATGCAGTCCTCTTCAAGAAGGTTGAAATCGATTTCACTCATGTGCATATCTTGCCCCAAAATCCCGCGGATTGTGCCGTTCCCGCTGCGCTTGGTACCCTAGCTTCCAGTAGGCACTAGTACAGAAGAAAATTACCTCGTCCGGGTGGCGGAATTGGCAGACGCGCTAGCTTGAGGTGTTAGTTCTCGCAAGGGATTAGGGGTTCAAGTCCCCTCTCGGACACGTTTAGATTTCTTTAGTAGTCTTGCAATCGATTCGGTCTAGATTAATATCTGGATTAAACCAGTTAAATTCAAGCGGATAGGGAAATTGTGGCTGAGCTGATCTACTACTGCGGAACTATGGACAGCGGTAAATCCACTCTTGCGCTTCAAACTGCTCACAATCATCAAAGTCGCGGCCGAACTGGTCTCATCTTTACAAATAAGGATCGAGCTGGGCGTGGTCAAATTTCATCCCGGCTAGGTTTGCAAAGCAAGGCCATTGAAGTTGATCCAGAATTAGAAATCCACCGATATGTTGTCGAGAAGCTCTCCCACGGGGAACGAATAGATTTCATCATTTGCGATGAGGCGCAGTTTTATACATCAAACCAAATCGAACAATTGGCTCTGATCGTCGATGGTCTCGGAATTGATGTTTACGCTTTCGGAATTCTCACAGATTTTCGAACTGCGCTATTCCCGGGTTCTGCAAGACTGGTTGAACTAGCCGATCGCGTCCAGACGCTACAAGTAGAAGCACTTTGCTGGTGTGGTCGTCGGGCCACCCACAATGCCCGAACTGCAGGCGGTGTAATGGTCACTGAAGGTGAACAGGTTGTGGTTGGAGATGTTTCAAAAAATGATGAAATCGCCTACGAAGTCCTCTGCCGACGCCACCATATGCGCAAGGTAACATCGCGGTCATCACGCGCTGCGGTACCTGATCCACTACCATTTAACAACAATTGATTCCCAAGACACCAGGAGAACTATGAAAACCAAGGGCTATGCCGTTTTATCTGCCAGTGCTCCGCTAGAACCTTTTACCTTTGAACGTCGAGAATTAGGAAGCAACGATGTTGCATTGGATATTCACTATGCAGGTATCTGCCACTCGGATATTCACCAAGCTCGCGAAGAGTGGGGCCCAGCAATCTTCCCTATGGTTCCTGGCCATGAAATAGCTGGAATCGTCACTGCAGTTGGTGCAAATGTCACAAAATTCAAAATTGGCGATCGTATTGGCGTTGGTGTCTTTGTTGATTCATGCCGCAAATGCGGCCCATGTCTCGCTGGATTACAGCAATACTGCGATGAAGGTATGACCGGCACATATAACGGCTATGAGCGCGATGGAAAAACTGTCGCTATGGGTGGGTACAGTGACAAATTTGTGATTGATGAAAAATATGCCGTAACTATTCCGGCCAACTTGGATCTTTCAGGCGTCGCTCCCCTACTCTGCGCTGGAATCACGCTCTACTCACCACTTCGCAATTGGAAAGCCCAGAAAGGCAAGAAGGTCGGCGTAATTGGACTTGGTGGACTTGGCCATATGGGAACTAAATTTGCCGTCGCACTCGGCGCCGATGTAACAGTCTTCTCCCACTCTCCTGCCAAAGAAGCAGATGCTAAGGCTATGGGAGCGCATCACTTCATTTCCACCAACGCCGAAGGTTGGTCTAAGAATTTAGCCAGTGATTACGATCTTATTCTCAACACGGTCTCAGCAGATATCGATGTCGAGCTCTATTTGAATCTACTTCAGCTCGATGGAACGCTAGTTCTAATTGGCTTGCCAGGAAAACCATACTCGGTGAACGCTGGAACACTTTTAGGAAAGCGCCGTTCACTCGCTGGGTCGATGATCGGTGGCATGCCAGAACTGCAGGAAATGCTCGATTTCTGCGGTGAGCACAATATCGTCAGTGATGTTGAAGTTATCGAACCTTCATATATTAACGAAGCGTACGAGCGCACTGTGAAGAGCGACGTTAAGTACCGTTTCGTTATCGAAGCAACCAAGTTTTAAGAGATTCTAAGAGCGTCCTAAAAGGTATGCAAGCCGCTTAAGTTAGTGAAATGAATGTACTAGCGCTGCGATAAGTGGCGCAAAAAATAGTGCCGGGAGCAAATCCGCAACCGGTACTATTTTTATTTTTAAAAGGCGCAATGCAATTCCTAATAAAAGAATTCCACCCGTAGCGGTGATCGCCAGAACTTGATAAGGAGTCAAAATTGCTCCTAACGCAAACCCAACTCCAGTCCAGGCCAATTGATAAATTCCAACCGGGAGCGCCGATACTCCGACTCCCCAACCAAGTGATGCTGCAAAAGCAATTGAGGTAATGCCGTCCAAAATACTTTTTAAGACCAGTTGTGTGATCCCGGTGCGCATGCCGTCACTAATAGAGCCAAGTATTGCCATTGGTCCAATAACAAAAAGGAGCGAGGCGCTCACAAATCCGTCTACAAAGGGCGATGATCCATTTGCATCGAATCGATTTTTTAATCGAACACCAAATCTCTCCAGGCGCTCCTCGATTGAGAGGCGCGAACCGACAAGGGCCCCCAGCAATAGCGATGCGAGGACTGTTAGTAATGCACCACCAGTTGGAAGCTTGGAAACCAATCTTGAATTCCAAAGTTCTTTAATGGAATCAGCCGCGACCAGTAGGGTGACGAAGCCCAGAACCGTAGTAATCAAATCTCTGGTACGTTCTTTGAATTTTGAACCTGCTAGAAGACCCAAAAGAGACCCAGTAATTATGCAAAGTACATTGATTAACGTACCTAGGCCTATGAACACTTGCGAACTTTACCAATACTGGACCACTTCAGGGTATCTTCGCCTAATGCTGGCATCGCGCGTTAAAGAGAGAATCATTCATTTTTTGAAACCCGCTCGAACAATTCCTCAGATGCCTTGGACTGGCAATGGCCGGTGGGATCTTTCAATACCTCGTGTTTTAGTTTTGATTTTAGGTCTAGCAATTTTCGGATTGGGTGATTCACTCCTAATCCAATCCCATATTGGAAACGCGCCCTGGTCAGTTTTAGCGCAGGGAATTTCTCGACATTCTCCGCTCTCGATTGGGCAAGCAACATTCGCTATCAGCGCAGCCGTCCTGATTTTCTGGTGGCCCCTTAAAGAACGTCCCGGATTTGGAACACTTATGAATATTCTAATTATTGCTTCGATGATTCAAGTTGGCGTCGATCATATTCCGTCAGTGGATAATAATTTGGTCCTGCAACTTATATATGTTCTAGCTGGGATTGGTTTTGTTGGAACGGGAACCGCTTTCTATATTACGTGTGGGCTTGGACCGGGACCTAGAGATGGATTAATGACAGCCCTTCATAGGAAAACGGGCGTCCGAGTTGGTCGAGTGCGCTTATCGATTGAAGTAACCGCTCTTCTCGTCGGGTGGGGCTTAGGCGGCCGCCTTGGAATCGGCACTGCGCTCTTTGCGCTCTTAATTGGAAATTCAATCGCTACCAACTTGAACTTGGTATCTAAATTGTCCAGTCGATAGCTCCCAAACCCAGAGGCACCAACTTCGAATTAATTTCACTAAATGGTTTTGACCCAAAGAATCCACGGTAGGCAGATAACGGACTGGGGTGTACGCCGCAGATTTGTTGTTGGGCAGGAATTATCGAACTTAGCTCCTGGGCGCGCCGGCCCCACAGTAGAAATATAACGGGCTTATTTGCCAAATAGGAAATAACGTCGTCGGTAATTGATTCCCAGCCCTTTGCTAAATGTGCCAAACTTTTTCCAGGTGCCGTTGTCAAAGTTCGATTTAGAAGCATTACGCCTCGCTTACTCCAGGGCGAAAGATCGCCAGAGTCTGAAATTTGAATACCCAAATCAGAGATCAATTCTTTGCGAATATTAACTAAGGTTGGTGGTAGTTTTCGAACTTCTCTTGGAACGCTAAATGAAAGGCCACAGGCATGTTCAGGGGCTGGGTAAGGATCCTGTCCAACGATTACTGCTTTCACATCATTCGGTGCCAAATCAAAAGCCCGAAGAACCAGATCTTTCTTTGGGTTGATAAATGAGCCATCCAATTGCGCCATAACATCGGAAATTTTCGCTTGCAAATCAGGAATTGCAACTTGCCAGGGAGCTGGCAGCAAAATCTCCGACATTAATTGTTGGCGCTGGCCGAATAACGATTATTCAGAACGCTGACATTTATCGCCATGTCATAAGCGATCGACAAATTAGCGCTAGTTATAACTTGTGAAATCTCGCCTTGAGCAATCACTTCGCCATTCTTTAATAGCAGTGCATGGGTCGAGCCCGCGGGAATCTCTTCGATATGGTGTGTAATCATTAGGGTTGCTGGAGATTTGGGGTCGGCCGCCAGTAGGTCGAATCGCTTCAAGAGATCTTCCCGCCCGCCTAAATCAAGTCCCGCGGTTGGTTCATCCAACAGAAGCAATTCCGGATCAGCCATCAGAGCTCTAGCGATTAACGCCCGCTTCTTTTCGCCATCACTAAGGGTGAAATATTTCCTGTTTGCTAGTTCACGAACACCTAGCGTTGTTAAGAGAGCTTGAGCTCTTGATTCATCCCAAAGTTCATACGGTTCCTGCCACCGACCTAGGATTGCGTAAGCCGCGGTTAGCACAACGTCAAGAACGGTTTCATCCTCTGGTAGCGCCTTCATAATTGCCGGACCCATTAGACCAATTCGTGGGCGAAGTTCAAAAACATCTACTCGACCCAGCGTTGATCCAAGAACACGGACTAGCCCTGTTGTTGGATGCATTTGCGTAGCACACAACGAAAATAGCGTGGTTTTCCCCGCACCATTTGGGCCAAGGATGACCCAGCGCTCTGCCTCACTTACCGTCCAGGAAATTGGACCCAAGATTTTCTTGCCGCCTCTTGAAACGGTAACGCTATCAAGATGAATAACTTCGGTCACGGGCATAAAGATACCTTTTCTAGCCTTAAATAGTGATCATCTACGCAGGTGTAAGCGATAATCTTAGAGAGTGAATTTCGAGAATCCAGGTAACGATCAAAAAGCCAGAACTCCTCGTGCCACTGGATTAATTCTTGTATCCGGAAATGATTCACCCGGGGTTACCGAAGCGTTATTTGGCGCGCTCTCGCCTTTTCAGATCGGTATTTTAGATATTGAACAAGTCGTGATCCGTGGTCGTTTGATTTTAACCTGCCTGATTTCCTTGGACCCAGCGCATACTAAATCCATCTCCGATGATTTGTTTGAAACCTTTGAACGAATGGGCCTTGATGTAGCAATTGATTTTCAGGATAGTGGGCACGAGCGCGCTTCATCTGCGCTAAATAGTCTTCACGTCGTCGTTCTTTCAGCGGAGCTCAAACCTGCTGGCATTGCAGCAATTGCGGCAAAAATTGCCCAGCGGCGCGGAAATATCGAACGCATACGCAGAACAGCCTCATACCCATTAACGGCAATCGAGCTAGATATATCCCTTCCAGACGGTGCGACCGATTTGAAAACAATTCAGCGTGAACTTGCGCAGGTTGCCAGTGCACATGGCGTAGACATAGCTGTTGAACAGAGCGGGCTAACTAGACGCGCGAAGCGAATCGTCCTGCTCGATATGGACTCAACGCTCATTCAAGAAGAAGTGATTGATCTTCTTGCAATAAAAGCGGGTGTTGGTGAAGCGGTTGCAAGTATCACAGCCCGAGCGATGGCTGGGGAACTTGATTTCAAAGAGTCATTGAGCGAACGAGTCGCTCTGCTCGCCGACCTTGACGAATCTATTCTTGGACAAGTTGCTTCCGAGATTACCCTTACACCTGGCGCTCGAACCCTTATCCGAACCTTGCATCGCCTGGGACACAAAGTAGGCGTTGTTTCCGGTGGTTTTCTAAACGTAATTGAGCCACTCCTCAAGGAGCTGAAGATTGATTTTTATCGAGCAAATACCCTTGAGATCACTAACGGCAAATTAACCGGACGCACAACCGGGAAACTCATTGACCGCGATGCCAAAGCCCAAGCGCTCAAGGAGTTTGCACAACAAGAAGGCGTGGCTCTTAATCAGACGATCGCCATAGGCGATGGTGCAAATGATCTAGGTATGTTGGAAACTGCTGGTTTAGGCATTGCTTTCAATGCCAAGCCTGCAGTGAAAGCGGCGGCAGATAGTTCGATAAATTCACCATATTTAGATACCGTGCTTTACTTGATGGGTATTACCCGAGATGAAATAGTGCAAGCTGATCGCGTTGACTAGTTAACCCACAATTTTTAGAGACGGCAGGCGTGGATATCTGTAACCAGAATACCTCTTGCCCCAACTTCCCAAAGTTCATCCATAATTCGATTCACATCAGAACGCTTAACCATCGCACGGACCGCGTTCCAATCACTCTTCTGTAGTGGTGAGATCGTTGGAGATTCAATTCCAGGAGTTAATTGGCAGGCACGTTCCAAGTCGGAAGATTTGACGTCGTAATCAACTAGAACATATTGGCGGGCAATCACAACGCCGGTTAAACGTCTTATCAAAGTTTCTACTGCTTTATTTCGCTCACTCCCCCGGCGTTCGATCAAAATAGCTTCACTCTGCAATAGAACTTCGCCAAATACGGCGAGCCCGGCTGCACGAAGCGTTCCGCCAGTGGAAACAACATCTGCAATCACATCGGCGACTCCTAGTCTGATTGAGCTTTCAACCGCACCATCAAGGCGAACAATCTCGGCGCTCACACTGGTTCTATCTAAATATTGCGCTAAGAGTCCAGGATAAGCGGTAGCTATTCTCTTTCCAGCTAGATCTTTCTCGTTGTACTTTGCACTTGCTGGACCCGCGAAACGAAATGTACTTCTACCAAAATCTAGTGCTGAAATCTCAGATGCGGGGGCTCCGCTATCAATCAACAAATCTCGTCCGGTAATACCCGCTTCTAATTCACCGCTGCCCACATAAACCGCAATATCGCGTGGTCGCAAATAATAAAATTCAACATCGTTATCAGGATCTAAGAGTGTGAGATCGCGTTGATCTAGGCGTTGGCGGTAACCGGCTTCGCGCAACATTTGGGCAGAACTGTCGGCTAGCGAACCCTTATTGGGAACTGCGATTCGAAGTGTCACATCATTCCGATCTCTAGGTTAAATCAGGGACTTAAAGTGTTTTATAAATATCATCGAGGGAAATCCCGCGAGCCAACATAAGAACTTGTAGATGATAAATGAGTTGACTTATCTCAAGCGCCAATTGATCATCATCCTGATATTCAGCAGCAATCCACACCTCGCCCGCCTCCTCGATAATTTTCTTACCGATAGCGTGAATGCCAGCATCTAGTGCGGCCACCGTTTGTGAATTTTCTGGACGCGTCTTTGCGGTCTCTGATAGTTCGTCCCACAACTCCTCAAAACGCTTCATGGCGAAATTTTACCCTAGTAAGTTGCCGCAGTGTCGCGTAATAAATTTATCGTCGCAACAGGATCAGTTGAATTAAAGATCGCGTTTCCAGCAACAAAGGTATCGGCGCCAGCCGTGCGTGCTATCAAAATAGTCTCCAGGGATATCCCGCCATCAACCTGGAGCCAGATATCTTTGAAATTGTGGGAATCGATCTCTTTGCGGGCCGTTTCAACTTTAGCCATCATTGAATGCATAAAGGATTGACCGCCAAAGCCAGGCTCTACCGTCATAATCAAGGCCATATCTATAAATTCCAAATATGGTGCCAGTTTTTCAAAACCGGTATCTGGCTTCAAAGCCACGCCGACCCGCGCGCCCGCACCCTTGATTGCTTCGATAGTCGCCAATGGATTCTTACTAGCCTCGAGATGAAATGTGACGCTAGCTGCCCCGGCCTTGGCGTACTTGTACGCCTGTTCATCCGGATCAATAATCATCAAATGTGCGTCTACTGGCAGGTCAGTCTCTTTAATAATCACTTCAGATTCGGCGAAGGAAAAGGTCTGGTTTGGGACAAATCGATTATCCATAACATCTAAATGCAATAAATCAGCCACAGATTCGATTGCCGAAATCGCTTTAGGCAAGATCAAGCGGTCTACATTTAAAATACTTGGACAAATTCGAATCAATTCGCCCCCTAATGTGGTTTCCGGAGTAACGCGAGAAACATAGCATCGCTCTCGTTTATGTGGGTCCAAAGTTGAAGCGTGCCATCAGATTTAACACCGGTAGCACCTCTCGGTGAAATATTGGAAATATCCAACACCTGCAAATCCTTATGGCGGTGTTGCGCATCCAACACTTGCGCCGTGGTCTCCGCCAAATGTGGTGAACAAGTCGCATAACCAATCACGCCGCCAGGTTCTAGCATTTCATAAGCACTATCTATTAAGGAGCGTTGCAGGGGAACAAGCTCTTTTAGATCTTGTAGGGTTTTTCGCCATCTCGCTTCCGGACGTCGGCGTAGCGCACCTAACCCTGTGCAAGGAGCGTCAATCAATATTCGATTGAAGCTCCTGCCAAAACTATTACTGTCCCGGCCATCTAACTGGGTGATGTGATCGCGCGGAATGACTCTCGCTACTAGCTCGGCTCGATGTTCAGTGGGTTCATTCGCGAGGAATTCTGAATTCTGGCCATCATTTAATAACAAGTTATACAGGAGCGCTGCCTTACCACCAGGACCAGCACAAAGATCTAGCCAAGACTGAGAATCTCCCAGGGCGCTCGTCGCGTAAAATATTTCTGTCACTAGTTGAGAGCCAACATCTTGAATTCCGGCCCGTTTATCCCGTATTGCTGGGTATTCATTAGGTAAGTGATCGGAGAGCACGCCGTAATCACTTAGTGGAAGTGGTGTTCCGCCAGTTTCCAAGATTTCAGCCACCGTGGATTTACCTGGCCATGTGACAATATTCGGTTTAGCCGGCGTGTTATTTGCTTGTAGTAATTCTTCTACGGCTGCCCAATCACGAAGTTGATCATGAAAAGAACTAATGATCCATTCTGGATGTGAATAGCGAATGCTCATCTTGGCTAATTCTGAAACACTCTCATCACTCGCTAATCTTTCGTAGAGGCGCTCATCCGAACTAATACTGCGTAATAACGCATTCACATAAGAGCCCTTGGACTCCCCTACGACCTTGCGAGCCAACTCAACCGTTTCACTTACCGCGGCATGAAGTGGAACACGCATTTCAAAAATCTGATGAATACCCAGGCGAAGCAGGTCCACGATTTTTGGATCGAGTTCCTCAAATGGCCGATCAATTTTGGCCCGGATCGCGAAATCATGTTTGCCTTGCATTCGAAGCGTCCCATAGGAAAGCTCGGTAACGAACGCGCGCTCGCGTTGCGCAAGATCACTCGCGCGCAAGAGCTCTGGTAAACGAATATTTGCAAAGGCTCCCTCACGATTAACTTGAGAGATCAAATCAAAAGCAAGTAAGCGAGACGCGTCAGGCTTTGGTTTGCCACCTGATCGGAGCTGCTCAGATTTACTCAAATTTGGATCCTTGTTGCAACCTGGCACCTCTCGCAAAATCAGCAGCTGACATGCGCTTCTTTCCCGCGGGGGTTACTTGCGAAACAGATAGGACACTATCGCTAGTGCGCACCAATAATTCACCAGCGACTAACTCAATTTCCCCAGGCAATCGCAGTGAATTCGCAAGAAGAGATTCAGATAGTCCGAAGAGTGAAATACGCTCGCCGTCGAAAGTCGTCCAAATCCCTGGATTATCTTCTAGCGCCCGCCCGCGGCGCAAAATGTCCTCAGCAGGCGCGCCCCAATCTAAGTGGGATAACTCCTTGGAAATCTTGGGCGCGTAGGTCGCTCCTGAAAGCGGTTGTGGAGTTGCTTTAGTTTTACCAATAACGGAGACCAATTCAAGAACGTCAGGGGCAGCAAGCCGTGCTAACTTAGCTAAAAGAAATGACGTGGTGTCATTCGGCCCAATATCCACTTCCCTAGTTAAATAAACTGGACCAGTATCCATTCCTTTATCTAGTTTGAAAATTGTGTAGCCAGTTGTGGTTTCCCCATTCAAAATTGCCCATTGCACGGGAGCAGCTCCTCGTAATTTCGGCAGGATAGAGAAATGAACATTGATCCAACCAAAACGCGGGCCATGCAATAATTCGACAGGAATTATTCGACCGTAGGCCACTGTCACTATCAATTGTGGTTGGGCGCTAAGTAGGTGGCGATTTAATTCCGATGAATCCGCTGGCTTTGCAACTTCCAAACCTTTTTCACTCGCCCAAGCAGCCAGGTCATTTGGTACAACTTTTTGGCCACGTCCAGCAACTTTATCGGGGTTGGTGATTATCGAACCAAGTGAGTGTTCACTTGAAAGGATACTTTCAATTACCGGGATCGAGACTAGCGATGAGGAAGCTACAGATATTTGCACTGATTACATCCCCAGCCCATTTGTGTTGTGAGGACTCAATTTGAATTGCACCTGTTTGCCAGAATCCATCCGCTCGTTGAACCAATCCGACTCTCGGATATCTCGCATCGCTTGTTTTCGCACCTCACTAGATAGCCGATCAATAAAAACTATCCCGTCCAGATGATCAGTTTCATGCTGTAAGACACGCGCCAGTAGTTCACTACCTTCGATTAAAACTGGTTCACCGTGCATGTTCATGCCTTTTGCGACTGCTCTAAATGCGCGAGGGGTTTCATAGAGCAAGCCCGGGAAGCTTAAGCAACCCTCTTCGCCCTCTTGAAGTTCGGCGCTCAAATCCAGAACAGGATTTATTAGATGCCCTGGTTCATCATCAATGTCCCAAACGAATACCCGAAGTGATACACCAATTTGGGGCGCAGCCAATCCTGCTCCCGGTGCATCGTGCATGGTTTCTGTTAAATCAGATACGAGATTACGTAATTCCTTATCAAAAACCGTTACCTCGGCGGCCCTGGTAGTCAGGACTGGATCACCAAAGTGTCGGATGTTTTGAATGCTCACGGTGTAATTCTAATGGAGCGGTAAGGCTAGCCCTAAATTGAATACGGCTGAATTCGAATATTGAAGGGGCGAAGGCCTTTTAAAGAGCGATAGCGTGCCAAATCCTCGAAAAACTTCGAGAAAACTAATTGATTATCCCCATTTGATCGAGCGATCAACTTAGCCGCACTTTGCGCGGTTGATTTATCAGGAAGAACAACAACCGAACTAAATGTGTCTATGTCTTCTATCTGGCGAGCTAGTTGTGAAATCTCGGTGCTACTCCCACCAACGCAAGCCATCAAGCATGACGGCGGCAGATTTGCGGCGCGTCGTTCTAAAATTTCAGCTTTCGCTAATACATAGGGTGCCTTAGCGAGATCAGAAATTAGCGAACGCGAAATCGGGTGATCTGGCGTTAGTGACAAATGAATCTCACCCCCTGGGACTACCAGTGAAATGTCATCGAATATTCGAGTCCGCGCCTCTTCACTTGAACGCAAGTTTGTTCGATTAGTTAGATTCTCCAAAGAGTGCAGAACCAGAGCTTGATAATCACCGATTGGTTCGCATCCGTATGTTGCTATCACCAACAATGGATTTGTGGAACTGACTGGAAGCACATCAATTCGAGAACTACCTTTACTAATCAGAACTTGATACCCAGGGACTGCTTTGGTTAACTCTTCGGCATACCGATCTGAACCTTTCATAACTATTCGTTTAACATCACCGTGACAATAGGTACAAGTCCAATTCGAATATCCCTTCGCGCATAGAACGCAGATCGGAGGATTTTTTGCGCTTGTCACTTCCAGCCGACCTCCGCATTCACAAATTGCAATGTTTCGACATTTCTGACAGGAAAAGGTATTTACATAACCTGGTTGTGGAAGGACAACCAGGACGCTTCCCTTCTTAAGACCATCTTTGACTATAGCAAGATCGGATTTCCGGGAACCTTCAAAGTGAAAAATCCGCCGAGGCGCAGAAACATCTATTACTTGGGCATCCAAAAGGGCAACTTCTAAACTAGGGCTTGCGGCCATAAAGATCACTTCATTAGTTTTAGCGCGCATCAGGGCCACGTCGCGCACATTCCATCCCGGCGCTCGCTTTTCATACATAGATTCATCGCCATCACTGAAGATTATGATTCGGGACCCATTTTGAAGAGGCGTGAAAATTGCACTCCGTGTTCCAATAATCAGTCTAGGTATGTCGAACAGCGCCGAAAGAAAATTGCGATACCGATCGCTCTTCTCCAGCTGCGAAGTCAAAAATAACGCAGTGCGAAGATTTTTCAGACTACTACGCAAGAATTCAACTTCTCGCTCATCTGGGACAATTACGAGAATCTGGGAACCTTGTAACACTAACTGCTCTGACTCCAGAATTAGTTTCACTAGATCATCCGCGGCAACTTTCAGCACGCAAGCGCTACCGCTACGGATTTGCTTGGGTGTTGATTCCAAGGGGCTTCGGCCGGCGAATTCATTCTCTACCTTGGCTACCCGGGGCGGAATCGCGCTTCGAATGATCTCCCAAATTCCACAGGCAAAGAACTTTGCCACATCAGTTAGAAGTTGATGCATCTCTTCATTAAAGCTTGGAATAGGTGATAAAACTTTCGCAATAAATTTTAGTTTTCCAGTGATAGAAGATTCTTGGTGGCGCGAAAGAATATAGCCCTGGCAATTTTTTGAACCAAATGGGACTTCAACTAAAGTTCCAGGTTGTGCGGTAGCGTCTAATTCAGCCGGAACTAAATAATCGTAGCTTGCGCTCAGATGAAAGACACCACTGTCTACCAGAACTTTTGCCACACCAAAATCAGCCGAGACTAGATTTTTGCCCGGTGCTTTTTGAACTTTCAGGCGTAGTGGTTTAACTATCGCCATAAATTATCTCCAGGTACTACCTAGATGATGCTTCTTGCAAATTCTTTACCCGATCGGCACGTTCCCAGCTAAATTCTGGGAGTTCGCGACCGAAGTGCCCGTATGAACTCGTTAGAGAATAGATTGGTCGTAAAAGATCCAAATCCCTAATGATTGCGGCAGGGCGAAGATCAAAGGTGTTCATTACAGCATCAACAATGCGCGCTTCTGGGATTGTGTTAGTTCCAAAAGTTTCGACAAATAGGCCAACTGGCTGGGCTTTACCGATGGCATACGCAACCTGAACTTCACAACGCTTAGCCAAACCGGCAGCAACGACATTTTTTGCGATCCAACGCATGGCATAGGCCGCGCTGCGGTCAACCTTTGACGGATCTTTTCCAGAGAAAGCGCCGCCACCGTGACGAGCCATTCCACCGTAAGTATCTACAATAATTTTCCGCCCGGTTAGGCCGGCATCGCCCATCGGTCCACCGATTACAAAACGACCCGTAGGGTTGATAAGGATACGAACATCAGATGTATCGATCTTTAAACCTTGAATTATCGGTTCGATCACCAACTTCTTCAGATCTGGCGTGAGCGTCTTCTCTAGATCGACCTTCGGGGAATGCTGGGTTGAAATAACGATCGTGCTAAGTGCGACAGCGCGATCACCGTCGTATTCAATTGTGACTTGAGTTTTACCATCTGGGCGTAGGTAATCTACCTCGTTACTCTTGCGCACCTTAGCTAGCTGCATTGATAAACGATGTGCAAGTGAAATTGGCAACGGCATTAATTCAGGAGTGTCATCGCAGGCATAGCCAAACATCAAACCCTGATCACCAGCACCTTGCAGATCTAGCGGATCGGCGGAAGCTGAAACTCGCTTTTCAAATGCGGAATCTACGCCTTGTGCAATGTCTCCAGACTGTTGTCCGATCGATAGCGAAACACCGCATGAATTTCCATCAAAACCTTTTTCTGATGAGTCATAACCAATCCGCAAAACAGTATCGCGCACGATGGACATAACATCGGCATACCCATTGGTTGTGACTTCACCGGCAACGTGTACCTGCCCTGTTGTTATTAGCGTCTCAACAGCGACTCGACTTTTTGAATCTTGGCTTAATAGTGAATCCAATATGGCATCAGAGATTTGATCTGCCATCTTATCTGGATGGCCTTCGGTAACAGATTCTGAGGTAAATAGTCGCTTAGTCATTGGCTTAACTTAACTTAAGAAGCGCTCGATTTAGTAATTCATCCGCTAGCGTGTCTTTCCCAGCGGTTTCGAATTTTGATACATCTCCGGAGAAGTTCACTATCCAGCCCTGCGTAACATCTTGACCAAATATGGCGCCCTCACTTACATCATTCAAATAGAGCAGGTCGGCGCCCTTTGAAATTACCTTCGCCTTAGCGCGCTCTAGCGCCCCCTCCCCCGTTTCAGCTGCAAAAGCAATAACGAACTGCTTCGTTTTCTGATTAGTAAGGGATTTTAAAATATCGGCATTTTCAACTAAATCAATTGCTGCGTATTGCGATTTCGGTATCTTCTCGGAAGCAATGGTTGCTGGCTTAGCATCGGCAACTGCCGCTGCCATCACTAAGATTTCACAACGTGCAAAATTATCCGACAGGGCTTTGGACATTTGGTCTGCGCTCTCTACCTTAATAATTTCTATTCCAACTGGATCTGGCAGGGAAACATTTGCGCTTACAAGAACCACTTCGGCGCCGCGGTTACGTGCCGCAATCGCAATTGCGTAACCTTGCTTGCCGGTAGAACGATTTGCAATAAATCTAACGGGATCTATCGCCTCTCGGGTGCCTCCTGCACTTACTAAAATCTTTCGGCCCAATAAATCTGAGCGAAGGTTCAAAAAAGTAGAGATTTCAGAAATTAACCGAGTCACTTCTGGGTAACGGCCCGAACCGACATCATCTCCCGTTAGCCGTCCCGTATCCGGCTCAATAACCAAAATTCCGCGTTTTCGAAGAGTTTGAACGTTATTTACGGTTGCTGCGTTCTCCCACATTTCGGTGTGCATTGCTGGAATCAAGATTTTTGGCGCAGAACTGGCTATGAAAATATTGGTGAGCAAGTCATCTGCTATCCCATGCGCAAACTTTGCTAACAGGTCAGCGGTCGTAGGCGCAACGATAATTGCATCTGCAATCTGAGCAGATTTGATATGAGCAACGTCTGAGATGTTGTTCCACAAGTTTTCATTCACTGGGCGATGCGACAGCGCCTCCCAAGTAGCCTTACCAACAAAATTGAGACTGGCCCGGGTTGGAACGACCGAAATTTGTAAACCTAGCTCTTGAAGACGGCGTAACAGATCGGCCGATTTATAAGCGGATATTCCACCACCAACGCCGAGAATTACCTCACGACCTTGAAGGGACATGCTTCTATTTAAATTAAGCGGTTACTTCTGGAGCAACAGGTTCTAAGTTTTCAATCGTTAAGAGGCCTTCATTGATCTCACGAAGGGCAATTGAAAGCGGCTTTTCGTGTACATAGGTTTCAACTAGTGGACCTACATATTCGAGTAAGCCTTCACCTAGTTGGGAATAGTAAGCGTTAATCTGGCGCGCACGCTTTGCTGCGTAGAGCACGAGGCTATATTTAGAACCAGCTTTATCTAACAACTCATCGATCGGTGGGTTGGTAATGCCATCCATTGTTGTCATAAAAAGCCTTCCTAGAAAAAGTTGTTCACAGCCTTTAATTACAACTGGCGTGAGTTGGCCAAGGATAGCAGTAACGCAGCTACCTCATGAACCTCGGAATTTACGAGTATTTCGTCAAACTCACTCGCTGCCGCCATCTCCTCTTGCGCCAAAGCTAGCCGGGCCGCTCTTCGCTCCGGGGAATCCGTGCCTCGGGCCGTCAGCCTTGCGACCAATTCCTCCCATGAGGGTGGTGCTATAAAAACTAAAAGTGCATCTGGCGCAGCTTTGCGAATCTGTCTCGCACCAGCGATTTCTATCTCGAGAAGGACATGCTTTCCATCATCTAGCGCATCGGTCACGGGTTTCCTCGGAGTTCCATAACGCGCGCCCGCAAATTGAGCCCATTCCAAAAACTCACCCGCACTAATTTTTTCATCAAATTGCGAATCGGTTAAAAAGTAATAGTCAACTCCGTCAATCTCTCCTGATCTGGGCGACCTTGTCGTTGCAGAAATTGAAATCCAGATGTGTGAATCCTTACGCAACTCTTGCGTGATCGTACTTTTGCCAACACCACCCGGGCCAGACATAACAATCAAAGTTCCGTGCTTGTCGGCTCTCGAATTATTGCGATTCAAAATCTTCTCATTCCTCAAGGCCGATATTTGCTTACTACCCAGCCCGCCTATTCTACGACTTATTGAAATATCCGCCCGCTCCATTATCGCCTTAACTTTTGTGACACCAACTCCAGGACTAGCCTCTAGAACTTCTGAAACTTTCATGCGCGAAATGGAATTTCTAGGATCCGAGATGGCATCGAATATATTGCGTTCGCCTTTTCGCAGAAGTTCTTTGAATTCTGCTCGTTCCAGCCGAGCAATTACTGCCTTTCGACCGGCTGCCTTTAATTCATCTAGCGAAAGGCGAGGCGGAGTATTAGTCATTTCAGTCTGAATTAAATCGAATTTAAAATTGCCGCGGCAGCATCTGCCATCGCTGCCGGGCTCGGTTGGCCAGTAATGGGACGCCCGATCACTAGATAATTCGCACCCGCAGCAATTGCTTCACTTGGGACCATAAATCTTTTTTGATCTCCTGCCGCAGTTCCCGTCGGGCGCACTCCTGGCGTGATCAAGGTAATTTCATCGCCAACTGCCGCGCGAATTGCCGAAGCTTCAAAAGGTGAACAGACAATCGCTCTTGCGCCAGCCCCAACTGCAATTTTGGCTAACGCAACAGCGGATCTCTCCGCATTTTGGGCAAACCCCAGTTGAAGTAAATCATCATCCGATAACGAAGTCAGAATTGTCACTGCAGTAATTGCAATATCTGCATCAGCTTTTGCCGCTGCGCTGACCATCTCAGGGCCGCCACTTGCATGCACGGTGAGAAATTTAGGACGCAATTGCGAAATAGATTTAACGCTGCTTGCGACTGTGTTTGGGATATCATGCAATTTAAGATCTAAAAATATCTCAAACTCACCATTTTTGCGGAGCTCTGCTATTCCGTCCGCCCCAAATTTGAGAAAAAATTCCAGACCAACTTTGTAAATATCAACCGAATCCCGAGTTGCTCTAATCCAATCGGAAGCCTTTGAAATTTCATCAGCGTCCAGCGCTAAGATAATTGGAGATTTCATTGCGCTACTTCTCATTGCGCAACCTCTCTATGTGCATAACCGACCGCCTCTTTCAAACTATTAAAACCCCGCTCAATCAATAGCGTTTCCAATTCTTGCTTTATCCGGATACATGCACTCGGATCGCCGAACGTGGCAGTTCCGATGGAAGTGGCGCTGGCGCCTGCCAAAATCAGTTCGAGCGCATCACGTCCACTTGCTACTCCGCCCATGCCCAATATTTTTACGTGCGGTAACCGGGCGTGAACTTGGTAAATAGCTCGAACTGCAATCGGGCGAATTGCTGGACCAGAAAGTCCACCGGTAAATCCAGCCAACTTCGGGCGCATCGTGTTTGTGTCTATCACCATTGCAAGTACGGTATTGATCAATGCAAGTGCATCAGCCCCAGCAGCAACTACTTCTTCTGCGATATCAGCAATACTTGTAACGTCGGGAGTCAATTTGGCGATGATCGGCAACTCACCCCCAATATTTCGTCGCACCGCTTCAATAGCTGCGCGAGCGGTCTCTGGGTGGCAAGCAAAAACTTGTCCTCGATTTTCCACATTGGGACAGGAAATATTTACTTCTAAGGCGCTTATTCCAGCAACTGCACGCATCTTGCGTGCTAAAACCGCGTAATCCTCAACGCTCTCACCAGCAATTGAAACCACAATCGCAACACCTTGATCGCGAAGCCAGGGAATGTCATTCTCTAAAAATGTATCGATTCCAGGACCCTGCAACCCAATTGAATTGAGCATGCCACTTGGCGTCTCAGCCATTCTCGGTGTTGCACGCCCAGATCTAGCCTTGACCATAATTGATTTAGTAACAAGAGCTCCGAGTTGGCTAAGATCGAAAAATTGACTCAATTCCTTACCCGAACCGGCGCAACCACTTGCAGTAAATATGGGATTAGAAAAATTCGCCGAACCAAGAGTTGTTGCGAAATCAAAACTCAATTTGCACCCCAGGTTCCCTCAGGGATTTTCCGCTTGCTATCCCAGATTACGCTGCTTCCATCAACTACTGGACCATCAATGCATGATCGCGACATCCTAATCACGCCATCATCGCCCTTGATAGGAATTACGCATGTCATGCAGACGCCGATACCACACGCCATTGATTCTTCGATGGCACATTGATGCATAATGCCGAACTCATTAGCGATTGTTGTTATAGCCTCTAACATTCCCATCGGACCACAGGAGTAGATGATTTCGATGCCATTATTTTCAATCAAACCTGGAATTACGTCACTTACTTTCCCGGGCGTACCCACCGACCCATCATCTGTGGTAATTGTAAGACTACTTACAGATCGCTTTCCTTCGAGTGGGGCGTAAATCTTCATTGCCGAACTTGCGCCGAGCACCATATCAACGCGACATCCTCGAGATTTCAAGATTTCTGATAAACCAAATAGCGGAGCACTTCCGTAACCGCCACCAACAAGTAGCGCCTTAACTGGCTCGGTCGGTATTCCGAATGCGGTCCCGAGTGGTCCGACAAGATTCACAGTCGCTCCGGGTGTTAGCGAAGTTAACCAAATACTTCCAGGCCCATGGGGTGCAATCACCAATTCCACAAGGCCACCCGAAACGCCGCGATCGGAGGCGCGGTAAATCGCGAACGCACGCCGCAACACCATTGATGAATTAGGGCCACCAATTGAGATCGCTACAAAATTTCCTGGCTTGGCATGCTTAGCAATGTCACCAACTGAGAAAACCATGTGGTGGTAAGCCCCAATTTTTTTATTGCTAACGATCTCCGAAGTTATTTGTTGGGCAAATTTATTCATTTACTTCTAGCCACTCTTGAATTGAAAGTATGCCAAATGGTTTGCCTTGCAGTTCACGAATTCCAGCAACTGCCGCCTTAAAACCTGCAATTGTTGTTATACATGGCACCGAGCGCTGGATCGCTGCTGTTCGGATCATCCAACCATCTTGTCTAGTACCGCGACCTAGTGGGGTATTTATAACTAAACTCACCGTACCTTCAGTGATTAGATCAACAGCCGTTGGTTCACCGGCCTCACCCCGCCCTTGGGAATGTTTACGAACTATTTCCGTCATCACACCAGATCTAGCTAAGAAGTCATGCGTGCCTTGAGTTGTATAAAGAAGGAAACCTAACTCTGCTAATTCCTTGGCAGGTTGAAGCGCAGACTGCTTGTCCCGCTCGGAGAGTGAGAGGAAAACTGAACCTTTAAGTGGCAGCGTTCCGAAGGCGGCGCTCTGAGATTTTGCATACGCTTCACCAAAGGTGGTCGCAATACCCATAACTTCACCAGTTGATCGCATCTCCGGCCCTAGAACAGAATCCACGCCAGTTCCATCTATGCGGCGGAAGCGATTCCATGGCAAGACTGCTTCTTTCACAGAAATTCCATTAGCAACGCCATCTCCACTTTTAGGAAGTAAACCACTGGTGCGCAGTTCTGAAATCCTCGAGCCTGTTGCAATCAAAGCTGCGCTCTTCGCGAGCGGATTTCCGGTTGCTTTGCTTACGAACGGCACAGTACGCGAGGCCCGCGGGTTCGCTTCCAAAACATATAGTTTTTGGTGATCGGTACCGTTTTGGGCAACTGCAAATTGAATGTTGATCAAGCCTCTAACGCCAATGCCCTTGGCAAGTTTAAGCGTTGCTTCTCGGATCTCAGATTTCAAATTCGTGTCGATTGAAAAGCTTGGTAGCACACATGCTGAATCTCCCGAGTGAACACCAGCCTCTTCAATATGTTCCATTAAGCCTGCTAAAAAGAGTTCAGAACCATCGAACAGCGCATCGACGTCAATCTCAATTGCATCATCCAAAAACTTATCAATCAAGACTGGATGATTCGGGGTGATTTCTGTCGCCTTCTTTATGAATTCCGCTAAAGACTCATCATCATAAACAATTTCCATACCCCGTCCACCAAGAACGAATGACGGCCTTACGAGAACTGGATAATTAATTTCATGAGCGATACGCAACGCTTCATCAAATGTATTTGCCATCCCAAATTTTGGTGCGCGTAGGGCGTTGACGGAGAGAAGCTCTCCGAACTGACCACGATCTTCCGCAATATCAATTGCATCTGGTGAAGTTCCAAGAATGGTAACTCCGGCTTCTTGTAAACCGCGTGCTAAACCAAGCGGGGTTTGGCCCCCAAGTTGTGCAATTACTCCAACAACTGGACCTGCTGCCATCTCGGCCTGGATTACTTCAAATACATCTTCCAAAGTGAGTGGTTCAAAATAGAGACGATCTGAAGTGTCGTAATCTGTTGAAACTGTCTCCGGATTGCAATTAATCATGACTGTCTCATAACCCGCGTTTTTTAACGCAAAGGCGGCATGAACACAGGAGTAATCAAATTCAACGCCTTGCCCAATTCTATTCGGCCCGCTTCCCAGAATGATTACCGCCGGCTTAGTACGTGAAATGACTTCCGACTCGAAGTCATAACTTGAATAATAATATGGCGTGTGCGCCTCAAATTCCGCGGCACACGTGTCGACAGTTTTATAGACCGGACGAACGCCCAATCGAGTGCGCAATACCAAAATTTCTGCCACGCTTTGTCCAGTTAATTCGGCAATCTGGAGATCAGAAAATCCATTTGTCTTCGCTTTGCGAAGCAGCTCTTCATCCAGCGCCTTTGCCCCAGCGATTTGGGCGGCGACTTCGTTGATTTGATCTATCTGTGCCAAGAACCAAGGGTCTACTTTCGTGGCCGCAAATACTTCTTCAATACTTGCGCCTTTAAAGAGTGCCAACTGAATCTGTTGCAATCTGTTCTCAGTTGGAATTGCCATCTTGGCGAGTAAGAGTTCTTTGGAATCTCCGCCTGTTGGCCAAGAGAAACTCATACCCTTCTTCTCCACCGAGCGAAGCGCTTTTTGAAGTGCTTCCGGGAACGAGCGCCCAATCGCCATCGCCTCCCCGACGCTCTTCATGGTTGTGGTTAGGCGAGTATCAGCTTCTGGAAATTTTTCGAAGGCAAATCTAGGTACTTTTACTACTATGTAATCCAGCGTTGGTTCAAAAGAAGCCGGAGTGGATTTAGTTATATCGTTCTGAATTTCATCGAGGGTATATCCAATTGCGAGCTTGGTCGCAATCTTTGCGATAGGAAAACCAGTTGCCTTGGAAGCTAACGCAGAAGATCTAGAGACTCGCGGGTTCATTTCAATTACGATAATTCGACCGTCCGCTGGATTAACTGCAAATTGAATATTGCAGCCCCCAGTAGCTACGCCAACTTCCCGGATAATGTCGATTGAGAGATTGCGTAATTTTTGAAACTCGACGTCAGTTAGAGTTAGCGCCGGTGCCACTGTTATGGAATCACCAGTGTGAACACCCATTGGATCGATATTTTCAATACTGCATACTATGACCACGTTATCTTTGTGATCGCGCATTACTTCTAGTTCAAACTCTTTCCAACCAATAATCGATTCTTCTAGAAGCACTTCCGTTGTCGGGCTGTGTCGTAGTCCAGCTCCTGCTATCAGCTCTAATTCGCTCTGATTGTATGCAATTCCAGAACCCAGCCCACCCATCGTGAAAGATGGTCTTACAACGACTGGGTAGGAAAGTTCTTGTGCTGCGGCCAAGCATTCCGCCATTGTGTGTGCGATCCGTGATTTTGCCGAAAAACCACCGATTTTCTCAACTATCTCTTTAAAAGTTTCCCGATCCTCACCGCGTTTGATAGCAGGGATATCAGCTCCAATTAATTTCACTCCGAGTTTTTCTAGTGATCCACGTTCATAAAGTGAGATCGCAGCGTTTAGCGCGGTCTGCCCACCCAGTGTCGCAAGGATTGCGGTCGGCTTCTCTTTCAAAATTATTGCTTCAATAATCTCTGGTGTAATGGGCTCGATATATGTCGCATCTGCAAATTCTGGATCGGTCATAATCGTTGCCGGATTTGAATTTATCAAAATCACTCTTATGCCTTCATCACGAAGCACGCGACAGGCCTGGGTGCCTGAATAATCAAATTCACATGCTTGGCCAATCACAATTGGCCCACTACCTATTACTAAAACACTTTTGATCGAATGGTCTCTAGGCACGTGTCGCACCGGTCTTGGTCATCAGTCCGACAAATTGATCAAATAAATAGCTCGCATCATGTGGCCCAGCCGCCGCCTCCGGGTGATATTGAACGCTAAATGCGGGAGTTTCCAATAGCTCCAAACCTTCAACTACGCCATCATTTAATGAAATATGGCTAACGAATCCAGCTCCATAAACCGTATTGAAGTTTCCTTCAACTGGAGCAGCAACAGCAAAACCATGATTATGAGCAGTAATTTCAATCTTATTGCTACGCAAATTCTTGATCGGTTGGTTGATGCCTCGATGACCAAATGGCAATTTATATGTTTCAAAACCTAAGGCGCGACCAATGATCTGGTGGCCGAAGCAGATTCCAAAGAGTGGAATCTTTGCACTTAGAACTTCACGAACCATCGCAATTACATCGAGCATGCTCGCCGGATCTCCTGGCCCATTTGAAAGAAAGACCCCATCGGGATTTAGCGCGGTTATTTGCGCGAAAGTAGTCGTTGCAGGCAACACGTGTACTTCGATCCCGCGTTCTGACATCAATCTTGGAGTCGCCCCCTTAATGCCCAAATCTATCGCGGCGACTGTAAATAATTTTTCTCCGATTGCCGGAATGACATATTCACTCTTGGTTGAAACATCTTCGGCAAGAAAAGCGCCTTCCATCAATGGCGTCTTGCGAACTTTTATAATCATCTCCTCGCGAGATAATTTAGTGTTTGAAAATATCCCCACTCGCATGGCCCCACGATCGCGAAGGTGTCTGGTGATCGCCCTGGTATCAACTCCACTAATTCCCACCACGTTATTTGCAATTAAATCATCTTCCAAAGAACTTGTTGCGCGCCAATTGCTGACCTTTGGCGAGGGATTTCTAACGACGAAACCACTGACCCAAATTCGATCCGATTCTTCATCTTCGTGATTCATTCCAGTATTTCCGATATGAGGCGCGGTCATAATCACAACTTGCTTATGATAAGAAGGGTCTGTAAGAGTTTCTTGATACCCAGTCATTCCCGTCGCAAAGACCGCTTCACCAAATGTCTCGCCTTCACTAGCCCAACTTCGACCTTCAAAAATGGCGCCGTCATCAAGAACCAAAAAGGCTTTGGTCATAGATTTCCCCGATTCAAAACTTCACCCTTACTAAATACTTCTAAACCTTTGAAAATAGTCCGCTTTACAACCGCGCTCACATTCATTCCGTGAAACGGTGTGTTGCGACTCTTTGAGACGAGTCTATTGCGATCAACCTGCCAAACCGCTGAGGTGTCGATCACAGCAAGATTAGCCGCACTCCCCACAGCAATTGTTCCGCCATGTGAACCATATCCAGCGATCCGTGCCGGGGCGATCGACATGCGTTCTACCAAGGTCGCCCAGTCCATCAATTTGGTATCAATCATCGCTGTCGCTACAACGGAGAGCGCAGTTTCAAGACCGAGCATCCCAAACGCTGCGCCTTGCCATTCACAATCCTTATCCTCTGCTGGATGCGGGGCATGGTCGGTGGCAACAACATCGATCGTCCCATCCGCCAATCCAATTCTTAACGCTTCTACATCCTTTGAAGTTCGAAGTGGCGGATTGACCTTAAATACCGGGTCATAGCCAACAACGAGATCATCAGTCAAAAGTAAGTGATGTGGCGTTACTTCTGCTGTTACATTGATTCCACGTGCCTTTGCAGCCCGAACGAGCTCGACGCCGCCCGCAGTTGTTAGATGACAGATATGTAAGCGAGATCCGACATGATCAGCTAGCAAAATATCTCGCGCAATAATTGCTTCTTCTGCGACAGCCGGCCACCCCGTAAGTCCAAGCTGTCCTGAGATAACGCCTTCATTCATCTGAGCACCCACAGTAAGCCTTGGATCTTGGGCATGTTGGGCAATAATTCCGTTGAAACTCTTTACATATTCCAACGCGCGACGCATCAATAGCGGATCAAAGACGCACTTGCCATCATCACTAAACATTCGCACGCGTGCCAGCGAGTTTGCCATAGCACCAAGTTCTGCGAGGGAAGCGCCATTAAGTCCCTGCGTTACCGCGCCGATTGGAAAGACATCGCATAAGCCGGCCTCTTGACCAAGCCGAAAAACTTGCTCAACTACTCCGGCGGTATCTGCAACTGGAAAAGTATTAGCCATCGCAGAGACAGCTGTATATCCCCCGGTTACAGCAGCCGCACTTGCGCTCGCCACAGTTTCAGAATCTTCCCGGCCCGGCTCGCGCAGGTGGGTGTGCAAATCCACTAAGCCTGGTATCAATAAATTTTTATCAAGATCAATTGCATCCGCGCTATTGGGAAGTGAAGTACTGATCTCGGCTATCAGTCCATTTTGTATCCGTAGATCAACAACGGAGCCATCTACTAAGCGCGCATTCTTTAGAATCATTGTTCGCTCACTCATTTGGCAACCACTTTCTCACTTGCTACCGGTGAATTTGTGTCAGTCAAGGTTTGTCCACCTAAGAGTTGATAGAGAACTGCCATTCTTATCAAAACACCGTTTGAAACTTGTGCCAGAACAACTGAGTGATGGGAGTCAGCGCTCTCCGCCGAGATCTCTAGCCCTCTATTCATTGGACCCGGATGCATCACGATACTGCGGGGGCGAAGTGCGTTGAGTCTGCGAATATCTAAGCCAAAACTACGCGAATACTCTCTTTCAGAAGGGAAGAAAGCATCCAACATTCGCTCAGATTGCACTCGAAGCATCATCACTACATCAACGTTTGGAATTACCTCATCAAAGTTATAGCTCGTTTCAACTCCCCAAGAATCGACGCCTACCGGCAATAGTGTTGGCGGTGCAAGTAAGGTGACGTGGGCGCCTAGCTTTTTAAGGAGAAGTACATTGCTGCGTGCCACTCTTGAGTGCAAGATATCCCCAACAATTGCTACCTTCAGACCCTCGAAAGAATCTTTATATTCCGGAAAACTATTTCTTATTGTGTAGGCATCAAGAAGTGCCTGGGTCGGGTGTTCGTGCGTACCATCGCCAGCATTAATTACTGATGCTTGAATCCAACCTGAATCCGCAAGCCGCTGCGCCGCGCCAGAAGCGCCGTGACGAATTATTACTGCATCAGCGCCCATCGCCTGCAAAGTTTGCGCGGTGTCTTTAAGGGATTCACCTTTACTTACACTCGAACCTTTCGCCGAGAAATTAATAACGTCGGCCGAGAGCCTTTTTGCTGCGCTTTCGAAGGAAATTCGCGTTCTAGTGGAGTCCTCAAAGAAGAGATTCACAACTGTACGCCCACGCAAAGTCGGGAGTTTTCTAAGTGTTCCATCAGAGATCACCGATAATTCGCGCGCCGTATCCAAAATTCCAAATGCTTCTTCCCGAGTTAAATCATTAATGCTCAGTAGGTGTCTATGCATTTGCGCCACCTGACGTTTGTGAAATGAGCAGGACGCTATCTTCATTATCAATTTCGGTCAGATTTACTTTTACACTTTCACTCGCTGAAGTAGGAATGTTCTTTCCAACAAAATCGGCACGGATGGGTAGCTCGCGATGTCCACGATCAACTAAGACTGCTAGTTGGACTGAACTGGGGCGGCCAATTTCGCCAATGGCGTCTAGGGCGGCGCGAATTGTGCGTCCTGAGAAGAGCACGTCATCTACAAGGACCACATGTTTGCCTTCAATCCCGCCTTGCGGCAACGAGGTTGGAAGGAGAGCT
>Ga0304728_1000702_pt1 | contig 27157 bp, 20 predicted proteins | sample C_130625_MF_Meta_FD_190476 | JGI IMG/M metagenome (GOLD analysis project Ga0304728, IMG submission 190476) | Freshwater microbial communities from Lake Croche, Canada to study carbon cycling - C_130625_MF_MetaG (v2) (version 2) | ecosystem: Environmental > Aquatic > Freshwater > Lake | place... | reverse complement strand
AACCTCTGGCTCAGCGGAGCATTCGAAAGAGATACCTTGGCAATCCACTTCACATGGAAAAAAACCGATGCGATTTACCCGGTCATTGAAAAGGTAGAGGCTGCGCTTCGTCCATTTAATTATCGTCCGCACTGGGGCAAGGTATTTACAGCAGATGCCGAATACCTGAAAAGCGTCTACCCAAAGCTCGGGGAGTTTAAAGCCCTTATAGAGGCTCTCGATCCCACACGTAAATTCGAGAACTCATTTACCCGAAGTTCACTTTCGTAATATTCGCTATTCACTGAATCTTCGCACCGTGTTGGCGTGAGGATAATCTGCATTCGTTACCTTTCCCGCACCTACTCAGAAAGGTCAACACCATGTGCGAAGGTCATTCACACGATCATTCTCATGAGAATGATTCAGTTCAAAATAATTGGGACGAAGCAGATCGTCCTTTAGATGATTTAACCCTTACCCGTAGAGGTTTGATGGGCGCACTTGGTGCAGCTGCAGCTGCAGCATCGCTCGCACCTCTTGGCGCAGCACCTGCTGGCGCAACTACTCACCTAGACGCTCAGAAGCGCACGGTAAATCCATGGAAGCCATATCGTTATCACCTAGCAGGCGATCACCACATCCACACACAATATTCTCCTGATGCCATGTACACAGTTGATACACATGTGAAGAATGCATCTAAGAATGGTCTTGACTGGATGGTTATTACCGATCACGGCGGAACTGCTCACCAGAAGTATTCAGTAGATATGATTACAAATGACATTAAGGATGCTCGCCGTGCATACGGAAACACGGCAGTATTCCAAGGTCTTGAGTGGAACGTTCCTGGTGCAGAACACGCGACAGTGATTTTGCCTCCACACGGAACAACACCAAGTGTTCTTAAGCAATTTGAATTGCTTTTCGATGGCACAGTTCTTGCAGATGCTAAGAAGATCACCAATGCAAACGCATCAGATGGCGAGCCATATGCAGTCGCCGGTTTGAAGTGGCTTGCCGATCAAGTGAAATCTGGCGTTGTACCTATGGCGCTCATGTTCGCTAACCACCCAACACGTAAGGGGCTAGATTCACCAGCGGAAATTCGTGCCTGGCGGGAAGCTGCTCCAGATATTGTGATGGGTTGGGAAGGTGCACCAGGACACCAGGCAGCTGGTATTTCTACAAAAGATGGTGGTCCAGGAGCTGGTCGCGGTTACTACGACAATGCCTTCAACGAGAGCTACTCATATTCAGGTTACCGAGCAACTGCCACAGAAAACCCACTGCGTACATATGGGGGATTCGACTGGGGTACAGCGCGCGTTGGTGGACTCTGGGATTCTTTATTAGCAGAAGGCAAGCCTTGGTGGATTACAGCTAACTCAGATTCACACCAGGTTTTCCAAGATACTTTCGTGGGCGGAAATCTCACAACAGGTACAACGCTAAACACTGCTTACTACAACACAACTGGAAAGTACTCAAACCCAGTTGACACTGGTAAAGCGATAGGAACATACGGTGACTTCTGGCCTGGAACTTATTCCCGCACAATTGTAAGTTCGATCTCAAAGTCATATCTCACTCTAATGAAGGCCCTTAAGTCAGGCTTGATCTTGACTACACACGGTGGAATCATCGATGGTGCAGATATTCGCGTTACGACAAGCGATGACGCTCAAGGTGTAGCAACTGGTGGTCGTACCTTCGTGAAGAAGGGTGGAACAGTTACAGCGACAATCACAATTGATCTTGCAACTCGTCCAAATTACATCGGTAATATTCCACTACTCAAGAAGGTCGACTTGATCTCAGGCCCAATCACAGGTCCAGTAACTGATCAACAGACCATGTTTGCGCCAAATACAAAGGTTGAAAAGACCTTTGAAGTGTCACAAACAAGTGGACAGGTCGTGCTTACATACACTTACAAGAATGTCGGAAGCTCCTTCTACCTCCGCTATCGCGGAAGCGACGGCAATAAGCTTGCTGCAAATGGTGTAGATCCAGTAATGGACACTATGGGTGATGCAAACCCATGGAACGACCTATGGTTCTATAGCAACCCTGTCTTCATTGACGCGATCTAGTAGTTAGTGAATACCAGTAAAAACAATGACTAAATTGATGAGCAGGAGTAAGTCTTGGGTCGCCTTTGACTCAGGGCTTACTCCTGTTTCACGAAAACATTTGGAAGATACCATCGTCAATCACGCTTCAAAGTTGGGCGTGAAACTCGATTGGTTAGTAAGTCATCAATTAACCGCAGGTGCGCGCCGAGTTGCCTTTACCTTCGCGGCATCCGATGAGAAGAAGTTGAATAAGTTACTAGCAGATCTCAATGGACATTTTCCCAGCTTTGCAGGAGATGCGGAACTTAGTGATTTGGTAGATGGCAGCACCACAAAAACTACAGGCAGAGTAATAGTTATGCCGCTAGAGATTGATATCTCGACCACAGTTCCAGCAGAGGTGCTAATTGCAAGATCTGCAATTGATTCCATAGTGGCCGTTGGTGAACAGTTACCGCTCAAAGCTGAAATTCAAATTAATAACTTTATGCGCCCAATATTTCAAGATGGCAGGCTCGAACTGTATGTAGAGAGAGTGGCAGGCGGTTATTTCGCACCTGTCGAGCGCGAATCCCCGCACGAGTGCTGCGGTGGCCATGGTGATGAGGAACCAATCTCCTTGTAGAATAACGTCGTACTTGGAGACGTCGCATAGCCCGGTCGAGTGCGCCTCACTGCTAACGAGGTAAGGGGTTAAACCCTTCAAGAGTTCAAATCTCTTCGTCTCCGCTCTGGATTCACAATTGTTCCCTCCACCGAGATTTCTCAGGATGTATCTATAACTTCACTTAAATGAAGAAAAACTCATTGGCACTTGTCGCAAGTGCATCAGCCTTCGCCCTATTTGGCGGTGGTGCTTTGACAGCGCAGACGCTCATGACTTCTCGCATTGAAAAGAGAATCAATAGTGAGCTACCAAAGGCATCAGGTATTAGCGCATCAATTCCCTTAGCTGATATTCCACAGAATCTCTCTTCAGACTCAATTAAGTCAGCAAAGATCAATATCGATAGCTATGCTCTCAAGGGGAGTGCCACCGAATCTGCGATTGCTATCTCAGTAAAGAACATAAGCAAAAAGCAACCAACAATTGTTGGGTCTTTGGACATTACAGCAACTATTCCAGCAGCGACCATCATCAAATCGGCTGAGTTTGAAAATGCTCAGATTGTAGGAAATACATTACAAGTCTCAGTTGGTGCAGGTGGACTTGGGCAAGCCAAGCTAATTCCAAAGTTTTCAAATAACACAATCTATTTTCAACTTCAGAGCATCTCCATATTTGGAAGTGAATTACCTGCATCGACACTACCGGCTGATGTTCAGAGCCAAATTAAGAGCAGGAGCGTGCGCGAACTTAATGTCCCTAAAGGCTTGAAATTGAAGTCAGTTTCCTTAAGTCCTAAAGGGCTCTCAGTAAATCTTCGAGGAACGAATATCCAACTTGGAAAGCTCGGTTCTTCCCTCTAAATCAACCCGCTATAAATGTGACGTGTAGTTGATACCCGTGCCCAGGTGCAGAATTAATCTCCTTACTTCCATTCAGGATTCCAACCCACGAATCAATAATCGCTGTTCCCACCCCAGCAGTTGCCGCTTCAACTGCAACCCCGGGACCATCATCCGAAACAATAATGTCGGTAACGCCTTCAGTGCTTGTTGTAACACTGATCTGAACTCGATTGGCCGGTCCATGAACAAGGGCGTTTAACATTGCTTGTTCAACGATTCGGAAGATTCCGAGTAGTACCTCTGAATCCAACAGCTCTGTTAAGGGATCAATTCCTAGAGAAACTTCCATATTTGCTTTGTATTGTTCAAGCAAAACATCGAGTGCAGATTGCAGAGTTCCGGCTTCTAGATTGGGAGTGAGAATCTGGATTAAATCTCTAAGGTCCGCAGCGCGAGTATTTTCGAGACGGTGAATGGCGCGCTCAATAACCTCATTCACTTCCGGCGATGCTTGTCCCGATATAGATTTCAACTTCATTCCTACAACCATCAAATCCGACTGCACTCGATCGTGTAGAAATTGAGACGTATGACGACGCAATCTTTCGTCGGATTGAATCAGCCCTTCGCGCTCAGATTCAAGTTTCCCTGCCAATCTATTTGCCAAATCAAGCCGATCAGAAATCTTTCGTTCAGAGTGGTGCATCAGGGCAAGGGCAAAGAGGACCAATACGAGAGAGGCAATAAAAATGTTTTTCGACAATGCAAGGAGGGCCTTATCGACATATCCGAGTTTTTCGTTCAAGAACTTGTTGATAAGTGGGAGATAGAGAAGATTCAAGTACTGAAAGAAAGCCACTTCAAGGACATAAGCAATCGTGCTCTTGGTACTCCAAAACCTAAAGCGCGTCAGCAATATCGAACCTAAAGAAAAAATAATCGCTGGGATGGCTGACGCGAGTAGAACGAGCCCTCCGGCTCTCCAGCGTTCTGGACCAGCAGGCAGATAGGCAACTACACGGATGTATCGAGAGAAATAAAATGAGAAGAAGAAGAGAAAGAGCAGATAAGGATTGTATGGATATGGGCCAATTAGCTTGATGAACTTTCTAATTCTTGCGGCCATCAAGACATCCTCATAAGTTCCATATATTTAAGTACGGCAGCCGTCTTTAAATCGTCACTATCTTTAGCATTAGGCAACAAAACTGCATATGCACGAGAAAGCTCCTTGCGAACATACGAGTAACTCAAACCTAATTGTTCGGCGATATCTTGGGGGCTCTTGCTCTGCGCACTTAACGACATAATTGAACGCTGTCTAGGTGTCAGAGCAAAGAAAACCGAAACTTCCGCTTCTTTGGTATTCGTATCTTCTTCAAGTACTTCTTCCCAGTTTCCTTTTCCTGATGCAGTCGCTCTTAATACTTTTGTGTAGTCCTCTACATCCATCTCGGCTGATTTATTGAAGAAGGACCAACCCGCCCGCATAGATTTAGGAACGCGATTGACCATGGGCCGTACTGAGAATTGTGAATAGATGACAATTCCGATGTACTCATTAATATTTCGTAGCGCGATTCCGAGTTCAATTCCATTTAAACCATTTTGATCAAGTGCAAAATCCACGAGAGCAACATCTGCTTTACGAACTAGACCTCGATCAATCACTTCATCCGTGCCGGCAAAGCTTCCGAGCATCTCTATGTCGCCTGATGAGGCGAGCATTTTGCCGAGGACATTTCGAAGCGCTGGATCATTCTCAATATAGAGAAGTCTCGTTGCTCGCATATCTAAGTCTGACATAAGCGGAGTAAAGCACGCGGAATATGTGTCACATCTGTTCTCTTTTTTCTTCTGGAGTCACAGTTGTTTCGGATTTGCATCATCCGTGATTCTAATTCTGAATTGAATATCAATTCTATTTACTCTCACTTAATGCGGAATTCTACGAAAGCTTGGCGCCATTATTTAGCAAACCTTTTCGCAGTTATCTTAGCCATTTCTGGCCTACAAGCGATTGCGATTAGCTCTGCACCAATTGCGTCCGCTCTAACTTGGAAACCTTTGACGTATTCCTCATGGCACACAAAAGATTGGAGACAAATAAGAACCAATTCCGACGGATCAGTTCTAGGAATCGTATCTAGTGGTTCGTTAGCTTCAAACAAAGGCGACTTTTACATATCGCGTGACTCTGGTTCAACTTGGACTTATACAAGTGCCGATTCGGGACTTGGGGCTCTCGCAATAAGTGGCGATGGGAATACAGCAATTGCGGCCCATGACGGAAAGTTTTATCGCGCAACTTATTCTAGTTCGGCCTGGAGTTACTCCTCTCTAACATGGGGGTCACCGAACTATGTATGTGGAACAAAAAACGGACGTTGTAGTTATATCGGACCAAACTGGAATGCCTTGGCTTCTAGTACGGACGGCACAAAGTGGATAGCCGGTCCTCGTGACGAAGTTAATGCATATACATCTACGAATTATGGTGTGGATTGGTACGGTTCGGCCGTTGGCTCAGTTAACTATGGCGCGGCAATAAGCGCAGATGGTTCTATCAAAATGACCGCCAACTCAGACGGAAAGTTATATAGAAACTCAGGATCAGGCTGGTCTGCCATAACTTCTGGAAGCCTCCCGTCACTTCCATCTTCTATTGGTTGGTGGAGCGTTTCATGTGACTCAACATGTACAAAGATGGCCGCAGTTCAACAAGGTAATGGAAAAATATTCATTACTTTAGATGCAGGGGTTAGTTGGAATTCTTACGGTTCAACCCTGACTTATAGTGATTTATCTATGAGCAATGATGGTTCAGTTATTGTCGCCACTTCAGGAACTGAGGTATATGTTTCCCAAGATTCAGGTACTAATTGGACCGCCCAATCATTAACAGGTAAGACATGGGTGAGCGTGACAGTAAGTGGTGACGGTAAGAAAATGTATGCCGCGGCATCGGATGGCACAATTCAGAGTGGATTTTCTCCGATATCCACAACAACCACACTCGCAGTATCAAATATTTCAACAATGTATGGACAAGTAGATACGCTTACAGCCACTATCAGCTCGGTATCTGCCAGCGGAACAGTTAATTTTAAGAACAATGTAACTTCTATAACTGGTTGTGAAACCGTAACAGTAACATCTGGAACGGCAGTATGTAGATTTTCATCATTACAAGCAGGCATCTATACAAATCTTATTACAGCAACATATTCTGGAGACGGAAATTATGCCGGGTCATCCGGTGCCTTGCCATCTTTGACCGTCACAAAGGCTCCTTTAAGTGTGGTTCCTACGGCAACTTCAATCGCATATGGTGGAACTCCGACCTACGCAAAAAATTATTCCGGGTTTACGAATGGTGATTCAGCTTCCAGCTCTACCTTCACAACAGGACTAACAGCTCCTACGTGTAGTGCTGCGTCGTACACAACAAGTACAAGTGTGAGTGCCTCTCCACTTTCAATTACTTGTAGCGGTGGTACCTCAAACAACTACTCCTTTACCTACGCATCAACAGCGAACCTGACAATTACTCAAGCAACTCCAACTGTCTCAATTGCGTTAAGTGCGGCAACGCCCACTTATGGTCTGGTTGACACAATCACGGCGACTGCATCTTTACCAGGCACAGTGGCATTTAAGATCGCGGGTTCTGTCATTTCTGGCTGTGAAAACGTCTCAACTGCACTTACTTCTCCTTACACAGCTCAATGTCGATGGATTCCGAGCGCTGCTTCCACTTCGTACGCATTAACGGCAACATTCAATCCGACAAATTCGGTTGACTACTCGTCTGTAACATCATCGACAACTACCACTCCTAACTCCAATAAGTCAGCAATCACGGTTACTCCAACAGCAGGACAATCCAAGGTTTATGGTGCAAATAATCCAACGATTAGTTATTCGGTTACTTCTGGAGCACTCATTGGTTCTGATGCCTTGAGTGGAGCCCTGACTTATACGGGATCAAATGTTGGTTCATATGCAATATCTATTGGAACGCTCGCGAATCCTAGTTACACGATTACATTGACTTCAGTTAACTTTGCAATCACTCAAGCAACACAATCTGCTGTGACACTTTCTTCACTCAGCTCCGCCTATAACCCAAGCAATAAAACTATGGCCCTCACTGGAAGCGGCGGATCAGGCACAGGTTCTTATACCTATGCCTTGGATGCATCAAATACAACCCCTGGTTGTTCTGTTTCTGGTTCAACACTGACCTACACAACGGCAGGAACTTGCGTTATTGCTGTTACACGCACGAGCGATACAAATTATCTTGCTCGCACAGACGTTGTGACATTCTCTATTGGCCTCGCAAGTCAGACCATTACTTTCAACTCGCTCTCAGCAAAGAGCTATTCGAGCGATACGTTTACCGTGACTGCTACATCTTCTTCATCGCTGACAGTTGTCTTTACTTCGGGCTCACCAACAATCTGTACGACTTCTGGCAATAACGGCAGCACAATTACTCTCCTTGGGGTTGGTACATGTGTGATCAACGCAAACCAAGCCGGAGATTCAAATACATCTGCGGCAAGCCAGGTTTCACAGAACTTCACAGTGAACCCTCGTGCAATAACGATTACTGCTGATGCCAAAACTAAGATCTATGGGGCAACAGATCCAACACTTACTTATGCCATTACAACCGGCTCGCTCTTACTTGGGGATGCGCTTACTGGAACACTTACTCGTGCAACGGGCACAGATGCTGGCACCTATCAAATTCAACAAGGAACTCTGACTACTTCGAATAACCCGAAGTATGCAATTACTTATGCATCCGCTAATTTGAGCATTACTCGCGCAACTCCATCTTTGGTACTTACCTACCCAAACTCCAACGTTGCAATCTTGCGACCAGGAGCAGTTGATACGCCTACTGTTACAACGAGCTCTAGCTCTGGTTCGCTAACTTTTGTTACAACGGCAGCAAGCTCAATCTGTACTGTCGATGCAACTTCAGGTGTGATTTCTCTCTTTGGAGCAGGAAGCTGCGCAGTCGTTATGAGCACAGCTCAAACAACTAACTACATTCAATATTCAGAGACAACAACTGTAACGGTGGCACTCCTAAGCACCTCGCTGACGGGAATCGATCAGAGCACGTTAGTCAGTATGGGACAGCCCTTCTATGCCCATGCAAGCATTGATCAGTCCTACTCCTTTAGTAGTGGCAGTAATGGAGCAACAGTTGCTATTCCTGCAGGCGCTCTCGATGCCACAGTCCCTATCTCGATTAGTTTGCTGACAGATTCAACGAGCCAACGCGCACTCATCTCTTCCGATGGCACATCAGTGCTTTCAGTGGTTGTCTCATGGGTGGCATCTGACGGCTCGGTTCCAAGCACTAATACTGGCAAGGCAATCTCTGTCACTCTGACAAACCCTTCCATTAAGAGTGGGGCCAAGATTTATAGCGTTATAGGAAGTCAGAGCCAGTTACTTGGAACTTCTACTTCAGATGGCTCAGTCACAACTCTTATTACAGATGATCCAGTGTTGCTTGTTATCAACCCAGTCGTGACAACACCTGCACCATCTTCATCAAGCAGTGGCGGCGGAGGCGGCAGCTTTGTCATGTCGGTTGCAGTTGATAACTCTGCAGCAATTATTGCTGCCAACGACAAATTAGCGGCTGATAAAGCAGCGGCTGAATTGAAGGCCGCTGCAGATAAAGCAGTAGCAGCAGCTGCAGAAGCTGCTGCACTTAAAGCAGCGAAAGATCTTGCAGATGCTCAAGCGCAAGCTGCCGCAGAACTGAAAGCTTCTCAAGATAAGGCGGCAGAAGAGCTGCGTATTGCTGAAGAACTACGTATTGCGAAGCTAAAAGCTGAGGCAGAACTGAAGGCCGCTGCAGAGAAGAAGGCTGCAGAAGATATTGCAGCAGCTGCTCGTGCAACCAAGCCAGCTGTCACACTTTATTCGGTCTCACCATCATTAAAGTTGAATGCCTATGACAGCGCTTACTTAAGCAAATATGCGAAGTCATTAAAGAATGGGGCATCAGTAACTTGTATTGGTTACATCTATAGCAAGAACACGACAGTGAAGAAGGCAACGGCTCTTGCTAAAAGCCAAGCAACAGCTGTTTGTTCACTAATGAAGAAGACCAACAAAACATTAAAGACTTCTATCGTGGCTTACCCAGCAACGAATGCACCAAAGCCTGCAAACGGCGCCAAGTGGGTTGGAGTAAGTTACAGAATTGATGGGTTCAAAACTCCTTAAGCGCGGAGTTTTGCCCATGTTTTGCCCAGGAATTAGATTTTCTTAAGGGTATTTCAAGCGATTAATTGCACTGTAAACTGGTTAAATAAGCGTAGACGGGGCTTAGGACAAACCTCATTCCCTCACTGCTAATGAGGTAGGGGCCCTAAAGCCCCTCGGAGGTTCAAATCCTCTCGTCTCCGCCAGGTTTCGCCTGGCCCAATAAGCCTCTCTATAACAATTCGGTAAAGAATCGGCCAACCCCTCCCAAAGCCTATTTTTCTATGATTGACTCTCGCCACTGGAGATTTGGATCGATCCAAAAAAAGTAGTACTTTTGGGGAAGTCCATATGCAGCGCTTGTTTGGATCGATCTAAACAAGCAACCCTCGATATAAGGAGAAATATATGCTCGGAAAGAAGAAGCTAGCTGTAGCTGCTGTCTTGTCTGCGATCGCCCTTGGAACATCACAGGTGCAGGTTGCGAATGCGGCTGTAACAGGAAAGATCGAAGTGTTCTCTTGGTGGACTTCAGGTTCTGAGAGTGCAGCTCTCAACACCATCCTCAACTCACTTCAGAAGTCAAACCCAGGTCTCAAGATCGTAAACGCTGCTGTTGCAGGTGGAGCTGGTACAAATGCAAAGCAGGTTCTTGCTACTCGTTTGGCAGCTGGAGATACACCAGAGACATGGCAGTCGCACCCAGGAGGAGATCTCAAGGGTTATGTTGACCAGAAGTCTGTAAAGGACATCACGGCTCTTTACAAGTCACAAGGTTGGGGCAAGGTAACTCCTAAGGCTCTTGTTGATTCAATGTCATACAACGGCAAGACCTATTCAGTCCTTACAGGTGTACACCGCGCTAACGTTCTATGGACAAACAAGGCTGCGCTTGCTAAAGCTGGTGTAACACTTGGTGCATCATCAACATGGGCAGACATTGCCGCAGCTGCTCCAAAGATCAAGGCTGCAGGAATTGCCCCAGTATGTCTTGGCGACAAGGATATTTGGACTGCTGCAATGATTCTCGAAAACCTTTTGGTTGGCGAACTAGGCGCAACTGAATACAACAACCTTGCTGCTGGTAAGGCATCATGGTCAGATCCAAAGGTTGCAGCAGTTGTTGATCACTTCAACACATTCGTTTCATGGGCTAACACCGATCACAAGTCACTCGACTGGACAGGTGCAGTTGCTGCACTTGCCAACGGAACTTGTGCGATGAACTTCATGGGTGACTGGGCATACGGCGAACTTCTTGTAAAGCAGAAGAAGGTTGACGGAGTTGACTTTGGTTACACAATTGTTGGATCAAATCCAAATACATTCATCACTGTTGGCGATTCATTCGTTATCGGTTCAAAGTCAAAGAATCCAGCTGCTGCAGAGGAATTCCTCAAGGCAATCATGGATCCAAAGGTTCAGATTGCATTCGCTAAGGCAAAGGGTTCATCCCCATTCCGTACCGATGTAAGCACTGCAACACTCGGTAAGTATCAGCAAGGCGCGGCGAAGACACTTGCGACCGGCACATTGGTTGCGTCTCTCGTTCATGGCCAGCAGCTTGTTCCTGCAGCAACAGGTCAAGCATTCTCAGATGGTGTAACACTCCTTGAAGGCAATCAGGATGCTGCAGCATTTGGTAAGGCAATGGATGCAGCTGTAAAGGGCTAATCAATAAGTAACAAAGGTGTTGCGGGTTTCATTTGGGGGGCCCGCAACACCTCTACTCAATAAAATTAATCAGCATAGGAGAGAAAATTGGCAGTCAAGAACTTAAAGCGGAGATTTAATTTCTCTCCTGCTGCGATTGCTCTCATGCCAAGTTTTATTCTTGTTTTCATCTTTGTTTATGTTTTCATTGCATACACAATTCGCATTTCAATCTCAAAGAATTGGATGCCTGGCCTTCAGGATTTCAAAACCACTGATCCTTGGTATGAGAACTACCACACCTTAGTAAGCGCTGGGCGCTTTCAGGCAGATATCCGAAACACAATAGTTTTCACAGCGCTCTTTTTATTGATCGCCGTTATTGCTGGATTGCTCTTGGCAATCGCAGTCTCAAATATGGGTCGAAGTAAGGTTTTCTTCCGAAATCTTTTCATTATGCCGTATGCGGTCTCATTCATCGTTACCGGTGTAATTTGGAGATGGATCTTCAACCCAGTTTCGGGCGTCAATTTACTTTTTCAATATTCCGGAATTAATTCACTATACAAGACCACTTTTGGAGCCGAGCTACACCCCGATTGGATGGGCTCAGCCGATGTAGTTGGAAATATGAATGGTTTACTGGAACACCTCATTCCTGGCGGAACATTCCTTCAGGTGCAGATGGGTATCCCACTCGCACTACTCCCTGTCATCTTTGCAGCTGCTTGGCAGCTGTGCGGTTTCGCCATGGCTATGTTTCTTGCGGGTCTGACTTCAATTCCTCATGAATTACGCGAAGCCGCTGCAATTGATCGTGCAAGTGGATTCCGCTACTACCGATCTATTGCTCTTCCATCACTGATTCCAATGGGAATCACAACTGTTGTAATTCTGACCTCAACCTCACTTAAAATTTTCGACTTGATTTATGCAATGTCCGGTAGTGGCGTGGGCTTCTCGACCGATATGCCGGGAATCTATGTCTACGAAACGATGTATAAAGCCCTTCGATATCCTCTTGGTGCTGCCGCTTCAGTCTTTATGTTGATCGGCGTTTGCATCGTTGTCCTGCCATACCTACTTAAGTTCAGTAAGGCGAATGAAGAATGACCACATCAACAATTCCAAGCATCGTTGGATCCAGTAAGCGCTCCAAAAGAGTGCAATTTTTCCTCCTCTGCCTTTTCATACCTCTTTTTACCATCCCCTTCTATGTTGTATTAAGCGCATCATTCAAGACGAGCCAAGGCGCAGATGTCACTACTATGTGGAAATTGCCTGCCGAATGGACTACCTCTGGCATTTCTAAAGCCTGGGAAGCGTTAAGCGGTAATTTTAAGAATTCCTTATTCATGGTTATTCCCGCCGTGGCGATCTCCTCACTCATCGGATCGCTTAATGGGTTTATTCTCTCTAAGTACAAGTTCAAATTTAGCAATACGATTTTTACTTTAATGCTGGTTGGAATGTTTATTCCGTATCAAACCATTCTCATTCCAATGGTGAGGTTCCTTCAATTAGTCCATCTCTATGGAACTCTTCCCGGCTTGGCCTTGGTTCACATTATTTATGGAATTCCCATTACCACACTGATGTTCCGAAATTTCTATGTCTCAGTACCGAAGGCACTCGTCGAAGCAGCTTCTATTGACGGCGCGGGACTTCTAAAAACATTCTTCCGAATTATTTTGCCACTTTCCATACCAGGTTTTGTAGTTGCTGGAATTTATCAATTTACTAACATTTGGAATGATTTCCTTTTCGGTATTGTGACAATTCCAAATCCTGTGAATCAACCTGTAACCGCAGCTCTGAATAATCTGTCGGGTACTCAGACAGTTGACTGGAATGTGTTGATGGCAGGATCGCTCATTGCCGCACTCCCCACCGCAATAATGTACTTACTTCTTGGACGATACTACATTCAAGGACTCACATCAGGTTCGGTGAAATAGTAGCCATGCCTACCCAAGTATGTATTAATTATGAATTCTAGACGTCACAATTCAAGGTTCGAGTAGAAAGGCAGGTTTGGAGTTATGAGTTCAAGAATTACATTGAAAGATATCGCTTCTAAGTCTGGCTACTCTCGCTCGACCGTTTCCTTAGTTATGCAGAACAATCCAGTTGTTGCAGAGGATACTCGAATTGCAGTTCAGCAAACTGCAGAAGAATTGGGTTATGTTTACAACCGCGCAGCAGCGAGCTTGCGCAGTAAGCAATCTGGAATTTTTGGTCTTGTTGTCTCCAATGTCTCCAACCCATTCTTCGGCGAAATGATTTTAGGTATCGAGAAAGTCCTAGGCCAGAGTGAACGAACTGTTTTGCTTGGTCAACATTCAGAAGATGGCCAAAGTCAAGAAAGAATGATTAAGACGATGCTCGAAGCGCGCGTGGATGGACTACTTTTGGTTGCAACAAGAGATACTTCAAAATCTATATTCAATTTACTTGATCGTTGGGAAATACCCACAGTCTTGATTACTCGTCGCATCAAAGGCTCTAAAGCATTTTATGTTGGTCCTAACAATATTGAGCTGGCTGAAAAAGCAACCGATCACCTCTTCGAACATAAGCGTAATCGAATTGCATTTATTGGCGGTCAAGTTGATTCTCAAGTTCACTATGAGCGATTGAAGGGCGTAATTAAGTCTGCAGCAAATCATGGATTCGCAGCACAAGAAGTTGAAGTTGCAGGTCTAAATTCGACCCGTGAAGGTGGATACAAACTTACGAAAGAGCTAATTTCCAAAGGACACAAAGGGTTGGGAATTCTCGCATATAACGACATTGTTGCATTCGGGGCGATGGCCGCGCTTCGAGATGCCAATATTGAAATTGGGAAAGATATCTCCATCATTGGTTTTGATGATGTTGTAGCAGCAAAGTACGAATATCCGGCGCTCACTTCTGTGCATCTTGAGCCTGCTCTCATGGGCGAACTTGCGGCAGAAACCATTTTGAAGTTGGCATCTGGCGAGCAGATGGCTAAACGAGAAATTGTTTTGGAAGGCCATTTAATTATTCGACAAAGCTGCGGCTGCAATATCAATAAGGGGAAAATAAAATGAGATGGGCTTTGATTGGCGCAAGTGATATTGCAGCGACTCGAATAATTCCGGCTATTCGACAGGCTGGTGATGAAGTATATGGAGTTATGAGTTCTAACGTCGGTCGCGCTGCTTCATACGCTAATGCCAATGGAATAGCCCATTCGACCACCAGCCTCGAGGAACTACTTACATGGCCTGTAGATGCTGTCTACATTTCGACAACTAACGAGCTTCATGCGCAGCAAGCAATCGCAGCAGCAAAAGCTGGAAAACATATTTTGTGCGAGAAACCAATCGCAATCACTATTTCCGACGGAAAAGAGATTCTGAAAGCCGCTAAAGAAAATGAAATAGTCTTCGCGACAAACCACCATATTCGCACTTCTGGTGTTCATCAGAAAATTCGCGAAATAGTTCAGTCGGGACAACTAGGCGATCTATACCTGGCTCGCATTAACCACGCAGTAGCGCTTCCAGAACGACTCCAGGGTTGGCGGCTTAGCGGTGCTGACAAAGGAGCAGGTGTAATTCTTGACATTACTGTTCACAATATTGACACTCTCCGCGCGGCGCTAGGGAGCGACATCGTGGAAGTCACCGCTCTTGCTGCATCAAATGGATTAGCCCAAGATGGCATCGAAGATACCTCAAACTGCACCTTCAGATTCGCCAATGGGGTTATTGCAAACACGTCAGAATGTTTCTTGGTGCCATTTAATACAACCACTTTTGAAATACACGGTTCCCAAGGTTCGCTAGTAGCCACAGGCGTTATGACTCAAGATCCAAGCGGCGAGGTAGTCATCACCAATTCTGCAGGTAGCAAAACAATTGAAATTACAGATCGAGAGAATCTTTATGTGAAAACCATTAAGCAATTTCAAAACGCAATTGCCGGTAAGGGAGAACCACTTGCTTCTGGCGATGATGGTTTTGCTTCAATGCAAGGTGCGATAGCTGCATTGAAATCAGCGAGAGAGAAACGCACAGTACAGATTTCAGAGGTGTCTTAATTGACTTTTAAGAGAGTTCCTGTCATTACACGTGAAGAAGCAGCGAAGCTCATACAGAGCAACTCTGTCGTCACCATTTCGTCATCCTCTGCACTGGGTTGTCCGGACCTTGTGCTCAAGGGAATTGGCGAGAGATACGATCAAGAATCTCAACCGAGAAATCTTACTTTTATAAGCCCTATCGCAGCAGGTGATATGTATGGTGTTAAAGGAATTGATCATGTTTCAAAGAAGGGATTGATTTCCAAGATTATTGCGGGTTCATATCCAAGCGGACCATCGAATTTTGAGCCGCCATTGATTCGACAGTTAATTGCAAGCGAAGACATAGATGCCTACAACTTGCCAAGCGGAATAATCTTCCAAATGCATCGTGCGGGAGCCGCAAGACAGCCAGGTGTAATGTCGAAAGTTGGTCTTGACACATTTATTGATCCAAGAATTTCCGGTGGTGCCCTCAATTCACGGACACCAAAAGATTTCGTCTCCGTAGAAGATTTCAAGAATGACGAGTGGTTATTTTTCCCAGCCATCAAACCTGATGTTGCGATTATTCGTGCAACTACTGCCGATGAGCACGGCAACCTCACTTATGAGCATGAGGGTTCTCCTCTTGGAGCTCTCGATCAAGCTTATGCCGCTCACAATCGCGGAGGAATAGTTATCGCGCAAGTGAAACGCGTAGTTAGAGCAGGAGAGCTCGATCCGAAAATTGTCCGGGTACCAGGAATTCTCGTCGATTATGTAGTCATCGATCCAGATCAGATGCAGACCACAATGACACCTTATGACCCAGCGTTGTCAGGAGAAAAGATCGAGAACCCAAGTGATGTTGAACCTCTCGAATATTCACTTGAGACCTTAATTGCTAGACGTGCGGCACGTGAATTGGGAAATGGATGGACTGTAAATCTTGGATTTGGAATTTCGGCCGCAGTGCCACGAGCCCTTGCTGAAACTAATCCAGATTCTGGAGTTTCTTGGGTTATTGAGCAAGGCGCGGTTGGTGGGGTGCCTCTCACTGGATTCGCCTTTGGGTGTGCCATGAATCCGGATGCAATCATGCAGAGCGTGGATCAATTCACCTTACTTCAAGGTGGGGGATTCAATGCGGCAATGCTCTCCTTTCTCGAGGTAGATCAATTTGGAAACGTGAACGTATCTGATCTTCCAGGTCGTTCTCATGTGACTGCAGGTGTTGGCGGTTTTGCCGACATTACCTCCAGTGCACCGATTATTGTATTTAATGGGTACTTCACAGCAGGGAAGAAAGCTGTAGAAATAACTCCAGACGGCTTGCACATAAAAGAAGATGGAAAAATTTCAAAATTTGTTAATAATGTTTCTCAAATTACCTTCAGTGGCAAACGTGCACTTAAGAATGGACAACGAGTTTTGTACATCACTGAACGGTGTGTGATCGAATTGACTAAAGACGGACTTATGATTGTTGAAATTGCCCCTGGTGTGAATCTAGAACAAGATATTCTCAGCAAATCCGATTTCCTGCTTCTCGTTTCGCCAAACTTGGCAACAACTAATCTCGACATTTACAAAGAATTGGCGGCACAATCATGAGCGACCTCGTAACTCTGATAATCGATCAAGGCGTAGCGACTATTACTCTCAATCGCACAGAAAAACGCAACAGTCTGACTCCTGAAATGCTAGAAGAACTTGAATCTGTGGTTGCACATGTTGGATCGATCCAAGAGATTCAGTTTGTCGTGATTACCGGCGCTGGGGAGAAAGCATTTAGTACTGGTGCTGATCTAGCAGCTTTTTCATCTCTTGGCTTTAATGGAGTGCGAAAGAATTGGGTCCCAGAAGGACATCGAATTTTCAAACGTATCGCTCGGCTTCCTCAAGTATCAATTGCCCTTCTCAATGGAGATGCTTTTGGTGGCGGACTTGAACTTGCACTCGCTTGTGATTTTCGGGTCGCAATTGATTCAATTTCATTAGGCTTCCCAGAAGGAAAAATTGGAACGATTCCGGGATGGGCTGGAACAACTCGCGCAGTAGATCTCATTGGTCTCAACCGCGCGAAAATCATGATCCTTACCGGCAAATCTATTTCCGCAATACAAGCTCGCGAGTGGGGGCTTGTCAATGAAATCGCACCAAGAGATGCCATCGGAAATTGCATTGCAACCTTCATTGAGGACCTCTGCCAGGTAAGTCCAATGGCACAACAAATTTCGAAGCAACTCATGTCGACCTTCGAAAATACAAACAACGCAGAAGTCCTGGAAGCATTTGCTGGCGCTCTGAGCAATGTCACAGAAGATTTCAAGGAAGGCATTACCGCCTTTAAGGAAAAACGACCAGCTAAATTCACAGGGAGATAAAGATGACCACGTTTCAAACTATCGATTACAAGATGCTCATTGATGGCGCTCAGGTAGATTCCAATTCAGGAGAGCGCTTTAATCGAGTAAGTCCAGGTAACGATCAAGAGGTCGGCACGTACCCTTCGGGCAACATAGCCGATACTGAAAAGGCCATTGCAGCTGCGCGAAAAGCCTTCGATAAAGGCGAATGGCCACGCGTAAGCGGAGCAACTCGTGCTCGAGCCCTACGTAAAGTTGCGGAACTCATTGAAGAAAATCTTGAGGCGCTCGCTCAGATTGAATCTCTCGAAGGTGGAAAGCCTATTGCTCAGGCACGTGGCGAAATGAAATCAACGGCAGAAATTTGGTACTACGCAGCAACTCTTGCTCAACATTCATATGGCGATTCACACAATGCTCTTGGTGATGATTACCTAGGTGTGATTCTGAAAGAACCAATTGGAGTGGTCGGAATGATCACACCATGGAACTTCCCTCTTTTGATTATTTCGCAGAAGTTGCCATTTGCTCTTGCCGTTGGTTGTACTGCAGTTGTTAAGCCAAGTAATCTCACCTCAGGTACTACCTTGATGCTCGGCCAGTACATTCAAAAGGCTGGAATTCCAAACGGAGTTGTAAATATTCTTACTGGCGGCGGAAGTCTTATTGGAAACCATATCGCTGCACATAAAGATATTGATATGGTAACTTTCACAGGTTCGACCGATGTCGGCAAGAAAGTAATGGCAGCGGCTTCACAAACTGTAAAAAAGGTCTCTTTGGAACTCGGCGGTAAAAACCCACAAATCATCATGGCAGATGCAGACCTAGAGGCTGCAGCTGATGCAGTTGTATTTGGGGTTTACTTCAACCAAGGCGAGTGCTGCAACTCAGGAAGCCGCATTTTGGTTCAGAAATCTATTTCCAAGAAATTTATGGAAATCGTTTCTGAAAAAGCAAAGCGAGTGTCAGTTGGCGATCCTCTTGATGACAATGTTCTAGTTGGCGCTATCGCTAGTGACGCTCAACTCGCAACTATTGAGAGATACGTCGAAGAAGGAAAGAAGGCCGGAGCAAATCTTGTTCTAGGTGGGGGCCGAATTGCTACCTCGACAGGTCGCTACTTTGAGCCAACTATCTTTACAGGTGTCACTCCAGATATGTCGATCGCAAAAGAAGAAATTTTTGGACCAGTGCTTTCTGTCCTTGAATTTGATTCAGTCGAAGATGCAATTGAAATAGCCAACTCAACAATCTATGGACTTTCTTCGGGAATCTGGACTGAGAACATCAACCAAGCAATTACCTTCGCAAAGGGAGTTCGCGCCGGAACAGTATGGGTCAATTGCTGGATGGATGGATGGCCAGAGATGAGCTTTGGTGGGTATGGTGAATCAGGACTGGGTCGCGAGCTTGGGCGTCACGCAGTAGATGAGTTTACAGAACTCAAAACCATTGCGATTCATACTGGAAAGCGAAAGGACTGGCTTAAGTGAGCTCTCTAAAAAACGGAGTCTTAGTACCCGAAGATCTTAAAGGTGAAGCTCTCAAAGCACTCAAGGTCTTTGATGTAAAAGTACGTCGCCTATCTGAAAACCATCCTGATTACTTTCCTCTCTACACAGAATCGGGAAAGTGGAAGCATGGGAAGGAAACTTGGACCAACTGGTGTGAGGGCTTTCTTGGCGGCCAAATGTGGATCCTTGCTGATCATATCGATGAAGGATTTTGGCGTCCTAAGGCGGAGCACTATTCGAATCTTCTCAAGGGGCGCGAATTCGATCGCGAAGTTCACGATCTTGGATTTACCTTTTGGCCCACATGGAAGAAGTGGTTCTCAAAGACCGGCGATTCTTCACTCAATGAAGTGATCATTCAAGCCGGCAAGACGATGTCGTTGCGCTTTAATGAAAAGTCAGGATTCTTACGTTCATTTCTTGCAGAAGACAGCACCTTTATCGACATTATGATGAATGTAGGAATAATTTATTACGCAGCACAGCAATCAAAGGATGATGAAGTGCTACGTAAAGTTACAACGCACGTTCTAAAAACTCGTCGCCATATGGTTCGCGGGGATGGAAGCACAACTCATGAAGGCATCTTTGATCTGGAGACAGGTGTATTTCTCCGTCAGACGACACAACAAGGATGGCGAGATGATTCATCCTGGGCTCGAGGCCAAGCATGGGCGCTCTACGGGTTTGGTACTTGTTACGCCTTTACAGGAGATAAGCGTTTGCTCGAAGTCGCACAAGCAACTGCCGATTTCTTTATCGAACGCACCAGGGATCAAGTTATCCCACCGAATGATTGGGAAGAACCTAATCCACTCATGAAGTACGAATCTTCTGCGGGAGCTATTACTGCCAGCGGACTACTTCAATTGAGTCAGCTTGTGGATAACTCTGAAGATGCACAACGGTATGCCAACTATGCATTTGCAATGATTGCGAAACTCTGCACCCCGGAATTTCTCGCAACACCTGAAGAGGAGTGGGAAGGCGTTTTAAAGCACGGCAGCTACCACGAGATGAAGCGGCTAGGCGTAGATGAAAGTGTTATGTGGGGAGAATATTTCTTTGCAGAAGCCTTGGACAAAGTCCTTGGTGGCCCATGGGTTGCTTCAGAGAGTTAAGGTGAGTACTGGATATGAGCGAAGTAATTAAGGCAGATATTGCAATCATCGGTTCTGGCATGGGCGGCGGAATGATTGCTCGAGCCTTGACCGAAGCTGGCAAAAAGGTCTTAATTATTGAGCGGGGATTTCGACTTCCACAAGAATCGCAGAACTGGAGCCCAAAGGCGGTATTTCTTGATGGTCGATACAAGAATGCTGGCAGCTGGATAAATGGTTCAAATCAAAAGAGCTTTATCCCAGGTGTTCATTACTATGTTGGCGGAAATACAAAGGTTTATGGCGCAAGTTTGATTCGTTTTCGCGAGGAAGATTTCAATGGATTCAAAGCTGCAGAGGGAGACTCGCCTCGCTGGCCATTTACATATGCCGATCTCGAACCCTATTATTCAAAAGCAGAACACTTTCTAAATGTTCGTGGAAATGCAGGCGCGGATTTCACTGAGCCATGGAGATCTACTCCTTATTCGTTTCCTGCATTAACGCACGAACCTTTTATCGAAAATTTTTCACAATCACTAACCAAGCAAGGTTTACACCCGTATCAGATGTCAATGGGAGTTGATTTTGGTCCAGACGGTAAGTGTATTCGATGTGCAACATGCGACGGATTCCCATGCAAAGTTAAGGCTAAGAGCGACGCAGAAACCTGCGGTGTCGATCCATCACTTGCTACAGGTAATGCGACATTGCTCGAGGGTGTCACAATCACTCGGTTAATTCATGATGAATCAGGCACTCGAATAATCCGAGCCATTGGAATCAAGAATAATGAGGCGATTGAGGTTGATGCAAATACCTTTATCGTTTCGTGTGGAGCAGCAAATTCAGCGGCACTATTACTCAACTCGAAATCAGAGAAGCATCCCCAAGGATTAGCAAATTCCAATGGCCTTGTAGGGCGAAATTGGATGGTTCATAACGCTACATTCATGGTTGGCTTCAATCCATTTAAGAGAAATACTTCTATATTTCAAAAAACGCTCTCATTTAATGATTGGTATCTCGATAGCCCATCTGGTTATGGCCTAGGTAATGTTCAAATGCTTGGCAAACTCCAAGCAGAGATGTTTAAAAGTTCCAAACCATGGATCCCTACATTTATTTTAAACTTCTTTGCCAAGCGCACCATCGATCTCTATATAGAGTCCGAGGATCTTCCTGATTTAAATAATCGTGTGATCACGAATGATCTCGGCGAAATAGTAATTAATTGGAAAGCAAACAACTTAAAAGCACACTCTGAACTGGTAAAACGTACTAAGAAGGCGCTTCGAAAGGCTGGCTTTCCATTCGTATTTACCGATCAAATGGGCATCGAAACAAACTCCCATATGTGTGGAACCCTTGTAGCAGGAAATGATCCTCGCACTTCAGTGCTTAATACTTATTGCCGCACACATGAAATTAATAACCTATTTGTAGTTGATTCATCATTTTTCCCATCATCTGGTGCAGCCAATCCGGCATTAACGATTGCTGCACAGGCAATTCGAGTAGCTACCGAGGGGGGCTTGATATGAAGAGTTATGACGAGCTGCTCCGCGAAGAAAAATACTTGTCAGAAGGACCTTGGGATCAAATTAACACAGTTGGCCTAGGTGAACGCCTGAGAAAGGTCGCAGAAGCTCAGAATCTAAGTGTTGCGATCGCTATCTTTTTCAAAGGGCAACGTATTTACCAAATTGGCCTACCCGGTACTGCTCTGCTCAACGATGAATGGATTATGCGAAAAGTGCATTCTGTTGAGATGACCAAACATTCATCTCTTGCGCTTCGAGCAAAGGTAACAGCACTGGGCATCCAGGAGGAGGACTTTGGATTTAACGCAGGCTACTTCGCAGTCTGTGGCGGAGGATATCCGCTTCACAGAAAAGGTGAATTGGTTGGAATTGCGATTACATCTGGATTGCCACACGAGGATGACCACAATCTGATTATTGAGGCGCTTACTGAATTCAGAAAAGAGATGTCATGGTAGACGAAAAATACTGGACTGGGCAGAAAGTAATTCCCGTGGTTGTAATCAACGATGCTGGACGCGCCGTTGATTTAGCGAAGACATTGGTGTCTGCTGGTGTTCCAAAAATTGAAATCACTCTACGAACTCCGGCTGCGCTGGAGGCAATAAAGCGAATTGCACAAGAAGTGCCAGAAGCAGAAGTCGGTGCCGGAACAGTATTAACACCGGCACTTGCTGATTCTGCAATTGCCGCGGGTGCCAAGTTTCTAATTTCTCCAGGCACTACGCCATTACTCATTGAACACCTGCTAGCCACTGGAACACCATTCTTACCAGGATGTGCAACAGTTTCTGAGGCAATGCGATTGATCGAATACGAGATCCCAGTTGCAAAGTTCTTCCCAGCTGAAGAATCTGGAGGTACACCATTTCTAAAGGGGCTTTCGACCGTGCTTCAATCAATCAAATTTTGTCCAACGGGCGGAATAAATAAATCAAATTACACGAAATATCTCGAACTCCCGAATGTAATTTGCGTTGGAGGTTCATGGATTGCACCCGGTGCTGCTATTGAAGCGGGTGCTTGGGATGAAATAGCCACATTGGCTTCACAGGTTTAAAAGAAACGAGAGGGATACAATGGAAAACAAAGGCAAATACTCATACATAATCGTTGGAGCTGGCGCTGCAGGGTGCGTGGTCGCTAATCGACTCAGCGAAGATCCCAATAACACAGTGCTTCTACTTGAAGCTGGTGGAAAAGATTGGAATCCATTGATTCACGTTCCAATCGGGTTCACAAAGCTCACAACTCCCGATGTGAACTGGGGCTTTAGCACAGTGCCTCAACCACAAATGAATGATCGCGAAATGTGGTATCCGCAGGGTAGGACTCTCGGTGGTAGTACCTCTATTAACGCCATGATTTACATTCGTGGCAATAAGGAGGATTACGATAAGTGGGAAGATTTGGGGAATAAGGGCTGGGCATATGAAGATGTTCTCCGCTACTTCCGCAAGTCTGAAAATAATGAACGCCTCAATAATAAATATCATGGCATTGGCGGTGACATGAATGTAACACAACAGACGCAGTCCAATCCGCTTACTCGTGCCTTTGTTAGATCTGCACAGGAAGTTGGCCTAGATTTTAATCAAGATGTAAACGGTGCTCGTCAAGATGGCGTAACTTTCTATGATGTGACACAACGCAATGTCCGTCGTGAATCTTCTGCAACCGCGTTCTTAAATCCAGCCAAGTCACGCAAGAATCTCACCGTTCTTACTCGCTCACAAGGCACTCGTATCATTGTAGAGAATGGTCGAGCAGTGGGTCTTGAATTTATCCAAGGTAAGAAGAAGTGCGTTGCTTATGTTGAAAAGGAAGTCATTCTCTCTAGTGGTGCAGTAAATTCTCCAAAACTCTTGATGCTCTCGGGAATCGGACCAGCAGACGAACTTCGAGCAGCAGGTGTTGAAGTTGTCCATGATCTTCCGGGTGTAGGTAAGAATTTTCAAGATCACATGGATGTTTACATCACCGCCGAGACAGCTCCAGTGAGTTACAACATGGAAGACCGTCCTGATCGCGCAATCCGTCATGGAATCCAATACCTCCTTTACAAAACTGGCCCAGTTACAGCATGCGTTGCTGAGGCAGGTGCATTTATTCGCAGCAGCGATAAAGTCGACTCACCCGATATTCAGATTCACTGCCTCCCTGCATTTGTAATCGATCACGGTCGCAAGCGGGTTAAAGGACATGGAATAACCATTAATACATGCAATCTTCGTCCGAAGAGCATCGGCACTGTGAAGTTGCGGAACTCTGACCCAACTGCACACCCATTGATTGATCCAAACTTCTGCGGTGATGCAGAAGGTTATGACTGGAAGATTTCAATGGAGGGGTTCAAGTGGGGCCGCAAAATTCTCAACGCTGAGGCGTTTAAGCCGTTCATCAAGAAGGAATTTATGCCAGGCGTAGATATCCAAGATGAGAACGCAGTTCGTAAGTACATTAAAGAGTGGTCTAAAACTGACTATCACCCAGTGGGTTCTTGCAAAATGGGTGATGACGAAATGGCGGTTGTCGACACTCAACTTCGAGTTCATGGACTCAAAGGTCTACGCGTAATCGATGCATCGATCATGCCAACTTTGATCAGCGGAAATACTCAAGCTCCTTCAATCATGATCGGTGAAAAGGGCGCTGCAATAATTTTGGCCGGAAAAGTTATCTAGTACAAACTAAGTGAATCGTTAGGAAAAAATGAAGATCAAGAGTGCAAAAGAATGTAAGTACGACATCGTCTCATTGGGTGAAGTTATGCTGCGGTTAGATCCAATGGATACACGCATTCGCACCGCACGCCGATTTAACGCTTACGAAGGCGGCGGAGAATATAACGTCGCTCGCGGCCTTCATAAGTGTTTTGGTCTACGAGGTGCAATTGTCACAGCGCTTGCAGATAATGAAATCGGACATTTGGTAGAAGATTTCATGATGACTGGTGGCCTAGATCTTCAGTACGTGCAGTGGAAGAAATACGATGGGATTGGCCGATCAGTTCGTAATGGTTTGAATTTCACAGAACGCGGCTATGGAGTGCGAGGTGCTGTCGGAGTCAGCGATCGAGGAAATACTGCTATCTCCCAGATGAAGCCAGAAGATATCGATTGGGATGCATTCTTTGCACAAGGAGTTCGCTGGCTCCACACGGGGGGAATTTTCGCAGCACTTTCTGAGTCAACCGCATCAGTTGCTGAAGCAGCAATGAAAGCTGCTCATAAGTATGGCACTTTGGTTTCCTACGACCTTAACTACCGCCCATCACTCTGGGCAGATATTGGTGGAGTTACTCAAGCTCAAAAGGTCAATCGAGAACTCGCCAAGTATGTAGATGTGATGATTGGCAACGAAGAAGATTTCACTGCATCCCTTGGCTTGGAAGTCGAAGGTGTGGATGAAAATCTAACCGACTTAGATACAGCAGGTTTCAAAAAGATGATTGAACGGGCAAGTTCTGAATTCCCAAATTTCCAGGTGATTGCAACCACCCTGCGAGGAGTTAAATCTGCAAGCAGAAATGATTGGGCGGCCATCGCCTGGTCACGCGAATCCGGATTCGCTGAATCCATCCAACGTACAGATTTGGAGATCTTTGATCGCGTCGGCGGCGGAGATTCATTTGCATCCGGACTTATCTACGGGCTTCTTGAAATCGGCGATCTTCAGAGTGCGGTTGAATATGGAGCGGCACATGGCGCTCTAGCTATGACTACCCCTGGAGATACTACGATGGCTACTTTGGCAGAGGTTCAGAAACTAGCCGGTGGTCGCAGCGCGCGAGTCGTACGCTAAGAACCCTGTAAACTACGCTTGCAACTCGGAGACGTCGCATAGCCCGGTCGAGTGCGCCTCACTGCTAACGAGGTAAGGTGTTAAAGCCTTCAGGAGTTCAAATCTCCTCGTCTCCGCTCTGTTTTATATGAGTAAAGGATGCGCGTGCCTCAATACAAAGTAGCAATCGTCGGAGCCGGCCCTGCTGGTTACTTCGCAGCACTTGCGCTACAGAATCTTCAGACTGAGGAACTTCAATTTTCGATTGACATGATTGAACGCTTGCCAACCCCATGGGGTTTAGTACGTAGCGGTGTAGCACCTGATCATCCAAAGATTAAGACAGTTGCGAAGGTATTTGAGAAAGTCGCAAACGAACCGAACTTTAGATTATTTGCTAATGTCGAACTTGGTAGTGATCTCACAATTGAACAGCTGAAAGAGAAGTACGACGCTGTTGTAATCGCAACTGGATCAGCTCTAGGCAAGAAGTTAGGTATCCCAGGCGAAGACCTTCTGGGGTCAATGTCTGCCGCCACTTTTGTGCCTTGGTATAACGCCCACCCAGATTTCAAAGATGAAACCGTTGATCTCAGTTGCGAGACAGCTGTTGTCATCGGTGCCGGAAACGTAGCGATGGATGTCGCTCGCATGCTTGCCCTAGAGCCAAGTGAGTTAGATCCAACGGATACTGCAGACCACGCTATTGATGTCCTGAAAGATAGTTCTGTACGCACCGTAATTCTGAGCGCTCGACGTGGCCCAGAGAGTGCAGCCTTTACATCTCCAGAGTTGCGTGAACTTCCAAAGCTTGAGCACACCAATGTATTTATGGATAAGGCAGATATTGAAGCTGCGATTATGCGCGCCGGTGATGCCCCTGAGAAAGATGTGAAGAACAATCTCGATGCGATGTTGCTTATTGCAGAGCGCGAACCAACAAACCACCAACGCACCATGAAGTTTCAATTCCTTGCCACCCCCAAAGAGATTAAGGGCAATGGCCGCGTTGAAGAGGTTGTATTCCAGAAGACCGGAAGCGATGAGACTTTTAGCATTAAGTGCGGATTGGTGATTACTGCGATCGGTTATGAAGCTGCTTCGCTTGAGGGAATTCCTTATGAAAAAGGTAAAGTCGTTAATATCGATGGTCGCGTAGATGACAACGTCTATGTTGTCGGCTGGGCCAAACGAGGTCCATCAGGTGTAATTGGTACCAACAAGTCAGATGCCGCCGATGTTATGAAGCTCCTTGTTGAAGATCTAGGAACACCTCAGGACACTGGCGATATCACCGATGTAATTACACATAACAAGGTTGTAACTCAGCAGCACTGGCAGGCAATCAACGAGGCTGAGGTCGCAGCGGGTGAGCCGCTCGGGAAGCCGCGTCGCAAGGCTGT
>Ga0304728_1000701_pt1 | contig 27176 bp, 30 predicted proteins | sample C_130625_MF_Meta_FD_190476 | JGI IMG/M metagenome (GOLD analysis project Ga0304728, IMG submission 190476) | Freshwater microbial communities from Lake Croche, Canada to study carbon cycling - C_130625_MF_MetaG (v2) (version 2) | ecosystem: Environmental > Aquatic > Freshwater > Lake | place... | reverse complement strand
TGTTTACTGGATTTCACGTTGTTCCACTTACTAATCATAATCTCGTCAGATTATAACATTCAATGTCTATCAGTGTCAATACATTACTTACTACTTCAACTATTGATTCAGACTCGAACTGAATGACTCCCGCTTATTCGTGCGGTTGTTTTACCAATTAAACTACGTTCGTTGCCTTCACCTAATGTATTTGAAAATTATTTACATACTCTACCTTTAACATATCCGTTTGTCAAGTATGTTTGTAGTTGTTCTTTTTTAATTTTAAGATTTTTATTTGTTTCAGAATGATATACCCAACAAGTTCCATATTGGGAATTTTTTGCACCGGATTGTGCTACTTTTAGTTTTTCTCCGATTTTCTTTTTTGATTCATCTTTATGTTTTCTACCAGTCCAATGAAAACCATCTCGTTTCCATTTTTCCTTTAAAGATGTTGATACTTTCTGTTTCCATTCTTCAAATAATCCTTTTTCAATTAAAAATTCTTTTATCTTATCTCCGGTCAACAAATTCTTTTTCCTAATCTCAATATTTTTATGATGTATATTTTTTCCAGATTCGTTTATATAAGAATAACCGCCATAACCACCTTCCATTATATTGTAAGTATTATTTGATTCAATAAATAATTGGTTTACTATTTCTTTTTCTTTAGCAAACATTTCTTCAGCGGTATTAAATATAAATAAAATTTCTTTAATAAAATTTTCTTCACCATATTTTTGTATTGCTCTTTTTAGAAGTTTTCCAGAACCCATATAATTGTCCTGCAAATTTTTTGTTTTATGCATTCCAATGTAAATTTTTTGGTTCAATTTATTTGTAATCTTATATATCGTGTATTTATATTGAGCGTTCGTGTCCATAATAATAAATATAGACACGAACTCAAATAATATTATTTTTTTTTTGAAATGCATCCGCCGAAAGAATCGAACTTTCCCACTGGCTTTTGGAGGGCCGGTCGCCTAATCCTTGGAACATGGGCGGATATTGAAATTGGTGGTCCGGTAGGGAGTTGAACCCTAAACTCAACATTCGTAATGTTGTGTGATAAATCCATTTTCACCACTGGACCTTTATAAATTGGGGTGGATAAGGAGATTTGCACTCCCTTTGATTGCTTCACAGGCAATGCTCTTACTACATAGAGGATATCCAACATTAAAAACTTTTACCCGCTTGATACCGTTGCTTTCTAGCAAATCTTCCTTTACCTTTATTTCTTCCTTTATACGTAGGAGTCAACGTATCACAATTGCTACATATAACTCGTAAATTATCTAATTTAAAATTATCACTGTTGCCATCTATATGGTCCAATATCAACAGAATAGGTTTTCCTCCCCATTCTGTTAATGAACACATTTGACACTTATGTCCTTGTTTTGATATTAAATATTCTTTATATGGTTTATTTCTTTTAAAAGTATAATTACCAGCTTCAATATCTAATAATTTTTGGTTGTGTAATTCTTTACTTCTACAAGAAGCACTACAATATCGTTTTGGATCTGATAATTTTTTTATCTCGAATTCAGACTTACAAAAATCACAGTGTCTTTTAATTAATGTTTTTTCTGATGTTCCTACTTTATAACACTTAAGAATATTACTATTATTTTTTGATGCTTTAATCAATCTAGTTTTATTATTAAATGTAGCCGCACATGATTGATTACAAAATATTTTTATATGTCTATCGGCATATAAAATTAAGGAATTACAATTTTTACAAAGCTTTGGATTTGAATCATATAATTCTTTCATTTTTATTGATTTTTGTCTCATTTGAGATGAGACACTACAATTCAAACAACAAAAGAAATTTGTTCTTCCAGCTTTTATTTGACTATTATATTCACATTTATATTTTTCAAATTCTTTATTACAATTTACACAATTTAATTTAATGTTATTCATACATCAATAATTATTGTGGAGCCAGACAAAGACTTGAAAAATATTTAATTTAAATTGGAGCCTCCAGTCAGATTCGAACTGACAAAGGATGATTAATCCATTCTTGATTACAAATCAAGGCCGATAGCCAATTCCGGTCATGGAGGCATTAAATTAACTTTTCTAATTACAATAAACTCAGTTATGTTATTATCGCCCTATGGGTTCTGTATTTCAGCATAACACCCACGGACCAATCAATTGATTTTTGGATTACTTTACCCTTATTTCGTTAATCCGGGAGGCTCAACAGATGGAGTTTCAAGCCTATTTTCTAAATTGTTTTAACAGTCTATCACACTTTTTATTGTTGTCAACTGTTGTTTTAACTTTGTTTGTACCACTCATTTCACCGACTACCTCGTACAATCTACAATCACTTTACCAGACTTTGTTTAAACGTCAATCGTTTTTTTCGTTCTGCTTGTTCGTTTGTTCCGTTATCGTTTTTCTAATCTACACTCACTTTTTAGTTTCGTCAACAAAAAACCGTCACCTTTTTCGGGGTGACGGTTTATATTGTTTGAAAATTTATTTTATACGTACACAATATCAACCATCAACACCTTCACAATTTGTAAAGGTATCCCAACGCTTAATATTTGTATAATGCGTGCTCATCATCTATAAGTATGTGTTACAAATTGAAATCGTCAAGAAAATTTTAAATTATTTTTTTCATGTCAAATATGCAACTATTTCAATATTTGGATTAAATTGGTCGCCACTTAAATTTTCCCAAGAAAAACTAATTCTACTATTACCAACTGATTCAGATGGCATTTTTCTACCAAACGCTTCTACTTCACTTTTGGAAATCGTCAATAGTCGGGATCCTTTTTCACCAAGAAGAAGATCACCAGTGACCATATCCAATTCAAATCCACAACTATTTAATGCTTTATTTATAATAGAAAGTGCTTCACTTTTGCCACCTTGTCTATTAAATTTTTTATTTCCGCTCAATTCCGGATGTTTTCCTAGTTCAGTTGAAATAGATTTTTTTTCTTTTGGTGAAAGTTTATAACCAGTTTTAACTTCACTGATAATTTCCTTGATTAATCTCTTTAATTCTTTTTTTGTCATATGTTTTTATAAAATTTATTTTTTAATGTATCAATAACCATGTTCCGATGACATCGCCTCTATTGGCACTATCATCACCGTCACCTGGCTTAACAATGACATTCCATTTTGGTTCAGTTCCCACTGGAATTTTCATCATTTCATCGTATGTGATGACACTATCTTGTGGCATTTTGTATTTGTCTGCCAATTTCTTTTTCAGAATATCAAGGGATTCTGGGGATTTGAATTGCATTTTTCCATTTACATCTCTCACCAATTTTCCAGTGTCATCTTTCAAAATTAAATCATCAAACAATTGTTTAGGAACTACGGTTGAATGTTTTGTGGTCTGGAAATCAATTTGTTTTTCTTGTTCTGGTGTAGCACCCATGCTAAAATTCATCTTGAAATTGGATGGTTTGGAACCAGATGCAACACCTGCCATCTTGGTATAAGCATAAAAATCAACATCAGGAAAATCCATAGCAACACCATATGCCAAATCCAAATATTCAGGACTAAAGAAATCTCCCGCATCATGCCAACGAACAACTACTTTGGTTCCTTTTTTACCAAACTTATTTACCGCGTCACGTATTTCTGCTTCAACTTTTGCCTTATATCCAGACGGATCATTCAAAAGAAAATTTAACTGGCGAGTTTGAGACAATGAACTTGCTTTCCATTGGACATATCCACCTTTCTTAGCATAACAATAAACCTTACATGCACCCGCACCAGGACATGTGTCTACTACAACAAATTCTCCAGTTTTTTCATTTACAGCAAGGCCTTTTAAAGCTGGTAATCCAATATTGTAATATATTGTACTACCTCCACCGCTATGAGTAATTTTTTCGTTTTGTTTTAAAATCTTAGCAGGTCTTTGTGTAATAGATGCCTTTAATTTATCCAAATCAAAAGTTCTATTAGCTTCATCTTTTATTTCAATATTGCTCTTGTGAACATATGGCATCTTGTATTTATCTGTTTTTTCTTTGTCACCAGCCGAAGTTCGTTGTAGATATGATTGCAATTCATCGGGAGACAATGTAGAAATATTCGCACCTAACATATCTGCTTCATCTAATCCTTGTTGATCAATAAATTGATCTAGTGAAATAGCATTGAATTTAGAAAACATTCCATCTTCATTGATCTTCCCAAACATTTCTCCGAGTGAATGTTTTAATTGTCCAATTGTTTCATCCATATCTCCATATCCAAATGGAGCAGGTTCATCACTTCTAATTCTCATTTCCGGAGAATGTGAATATTCCCCAATATCTTTTATATCATTTTCTACCACATCCAATTTTCTATCAAATGATTTACCCCAAGTTTTTAATTTTTCAATAAACGATTTATACAAATCAAAAACACTTTCACTCAAATCTTTTGATGCCATTTTTAATGACGGTGGCTTAGGATTTTGTGTGGTTGTATATTTTTCAACAATAGAATTTGCCACCACAATTAATTCGGGTGTTAACTGAGTAGCAAGCTCTTTATAAACTTCTGCCCATTTTACAGTGGTTGCTGCTTTTGGTTGGGCAGTCAACAAAATCTCCAAATTATTTACCGTTCTGACAACTCTGGTAATAAATTCAAATTCTGCTACAAATAAAGCAGCAATTTTTTCTCTCGCACCTTCTTGTTTAACTTCCTCGTTTATTTTTTCAATTTCGTCTTCAAGTGCTTTTAGTCTTATCAATCTATCAGCTAATTTAGTATATACCTCAGAAGATTTACCTTTGGTAATAGCAATTATTTTATTTATTTTTCCCTTGGACTCTTTAATTTCATAATTAATGTCATCCAAATTCACTCTTCCCACTTCATCACGCGCAACACCAGAATAATGTTTTGATGTTTCATCGCCGACCTCTTTAATCAAAGATTTTATAAATTTTTTGAGATTTTGTTTGTTCATATTACCATTTTTAAATTATTAAATATAAATATAAGAAGAAGTTATTAAACTTTAGATTTCTTTATATATTCCAATCTTCCCCAATTTCTCGACTAAAGAATTCGTCGGGCGTCAATTTTTTGATTATCTTTACATTATTGATATCAAGCATAGGTTCGCCGTCGCTCCCCAAACTAAGTAACTCTTGTCCTTGGACCAGATAAACTGGGCGACCTTTACCTTCCGTTATATCATCTGTCAAAGAATACAATGCCGAAAATTCTTCTAATTGTGTTTCTACTATTTCCCATCTATTCTTTTCTACATTCCATTTAGCAGGATATGCACTAACTCCCTTTTCAATTTCTCCAGTAGCATAATTTTTTGATCTACCAGATTTAGGAAAATCTCCGAATCTAATATAATATAGATCCGCATTGAATTTAGACTTATATGACTGTAAAGGTTCATCTCCAATTCTTCCAAATATATACGGTTTACTCATAGAATCTAATCCCGCCATAAGTTTTTCCATTGTTGACTTATGATGTGTCCACACATAAGTTAGCTTTTCTTCTCTGTTAGTACCCGGCGATGCATCTACCAATTTATCAATATAACTTTGGATACGTTTATATCTACGTTCATATTCCTTTTTATCAACTTTATGTTCGGTCAATTTAGATTTCTTTAACTTATCCACCGCACTAACAGGCTCAGACGCTTTTTGTTTTATAACATCAGCTGGTTCAGTCGGCATTGACATTCTTGATTGATTTGCCGTATTTGCTGAATAACTAAGCCGAATCTTACCGGGTAATCTTGTAGCAATTACTTTTTCATCGTAAATATTATTTAAAGTAATCTTGTTTCTGCTCTTAGCAATTCGTGGCAACAATAAGAAATATTCAATCCACTTTACCGCTTTATGTGCCATATCAGAACCCAAATATCTAAACTCAATCGTCTTATGACGGTCAAACGCCGCAATGTTTGTGCCATGATTACGATCAAATCCCTTCAATATACCGATCATCTGTTCATTGGTAAGTACAAATGATGTGGGCACAGATTCTCTTGCATCAGGCTGCTTCTTCATATAATCACGAATTTTATTCACAATCATATTACTAATACTTCTTCTTAATTTAGCATATTGACCCAAATCTCTATCGCTGCTAATCACACCCTTAATAGCATCTTCATCAACCAATGTAGTCATTGCCAACAAATCAAATACATCAAAATTACTAGGCAATCCTACATGAATATGCATACCCGTCTTGCCGCTCGTAAGTTGATCACTGACCCAATCTCCAACTTGTGATATTTTTTTGAAATCATTTTCGCTTTGAGTCATATGCCTGCTTCGTATTTCAACATTGGGTCCATCCTCTCCGACTGCCCATGTAGTACTATCAGCACCGTCTCCGTTTTCAGCGGTTTCACCCAAACTCGTAATAAAATCCAATGCCTCTTGTATCTTACCATCCATATCAACAATATTTTGCTCATCTTCTGGTACATGATCTCTCCACTCACCACTACGAGCCAAATCACTTACAAACTCATCAATGTAACCATGCATATCTCGTTTCTCCCACCGACGATGTTCACTAAACACCTCATCTCGTTTTTCTTTATACTCGGCAAGTGCTTGCTCAAATTCCTCGTCATCTGAAAAATCCTTTGAATCCGGTTCACTTATATTATCCTCAAATGTATCTACATCCATGGGACCATAACTATCATCATATCTAGATATATCATTTTTTCCCACCCAGCTCCAATCCTTAACCGCATCTTTCCTTTTATCATCTAACCAGGCAGTGTATGCCTCGGGTAAACTACCGGAATTACCGTATAATCCATTCAATTTATCTTCTATATCATGTCGGCTCAGTTCTTCAACAATAGGAATGAATTCAAATTCAACACCAAAGGTATATTCTTGCATTTCAACACCGTACTTGGATTTTAATGCACGTTGAATATCTGCGTGCTTAACAAACGGAACAACTTCATCTAATGTTTGTTTAATAAGATGTTTCAATTCATCAATTTTCATATAGTATAAATATATACAATGAGTCAAACTCCTATCATATTCGCGTAATCTTTTTTGCTGACCCACGTTCTCTCATATAACGATTAAAATTAAGAATATAATTTGTAGCTTTTTTACGAGCATCAATCTCCCATGGTAAATTTTGATATTCACTGTCAGTCTTTGGTATCGGATACACGACACGATTCCAACTGTGATTCACTACATCAAATATACCACTTTCACACTGTTGAATATGAATCATCTCATGTGCCAATTGTCTTATTTGTTCATTATCACTCATAGGATTGATTGGATTTATTTGAATTTTATAATTCGGAGAAGTCACCACCAAATGTGCTTGTGTTTCAAATTTTGAATTTGGATCCTTTATAATTGGTTCAAATACTAAACTGATGCGTTTTATTGGCAAATTCATTTGTTTTATAAAAAAGTCATATGCTACACGCAATCGCGGAATATCCAATTCATGTTCAGTCAATAATTGTTTCAATTTAATCATAAAAGTTTCATGTGTCGCATAAATTTTTTGTAAAGAGATTCTTTCTTGATCAATTTACCAAGTGGAATTCCACGATACAAACTTCTTATTTGTGCCATTGACATTCCACCAAATTGTTTCTCCGTTTCTGCACCCAAATTATATCTTTTCGTTTTATCATGTTCATATTGAGCCACCGCCCTGTCAACTACACTCTTTACACTTCGTTGAAGTCCCGGTAGATTATAATCAGTAATTCCAGATTTTTTAATATCAGTCAATACTTTAATTTCAGTATCCAATGAAAAAACTTCTAGATCCAATGAATTTTTTTCTTCCGGAGTCAGTGTAGCACCCGTCGTATGTAACTTGCCTCGCTTGTCAACATACTCATTGGTCTTATCATCAATTGCTTTTTGTAATGTAGAATCTTTAATAGGTTCAACTGTAAATTGTTTCGCTGCATCATAATTAACATCCATCAATTGACTGTATGTATAAAAAAACTTGCTGGGTTCATAAAGTATTTCTTTTGGATCAAAACCATTAAATTTAATAGCATCTTCCCAAAAATTTATATACTTCAACACTATATCTCTGGTTTCCCAAAAACTACAAATAATTTTTTTATCAGAATCATCAACTTCAAATAGTCTACCTCTAATAATAGGGAGGCCATCCATTCTGTCAAAACCTAACAAAACCTGTTCCAATGAAGAATGTCCACCTCCGGAATTCCCCCTCTTTAATCCTAAAATTGCATCTTTTCCCCAATAATCATTCTGATCGTATTTATCAGAATCATATTTTATATCACTATTGTTGGCCAACGCATCAATTTGTTTTAAAACTTCGGAATTGGTACAGAAAAATTCCTTTTTGATTGCACTATAACCAAACAAATATATTTTTTCGTCTACACTGTCTTTGTAAACAAAAAATGCAGATCTATTAAACTGAGTAGTATAGTTATACCGTTTTGATTTGTATACTAATGTATCCGGATTTTCCACCAATAGATTTTTAAAACGTATCATAAGTTTATATATAAATTTCTGCCGTCTTTACCACTATATTTGAATCGGCTAATCGGCAATTTTATTTTTAAATTGTCTTTTGTGTACGGAAACTTATCTTTTTGTACATATGCTACCGTCATATGTGGATGATAATCCGGATATTTATCCTCATTTTCAAATACATCAACCCTATCACGCAATCTATTCAATACATCATTGTGCGCAACATCAAACTTGACCACATCATATTTTTCATTTTGAAACTGTGTCATTTTATTCAATACAATATTGAATGGCGTTACATCACGTAATATACTTGCCAAATCATCCTTGTTTAAATCTTTGGTAAATCCGTATTTGACAGTGACATGTGGCTCGTCATCATATCCATAACTAGGATCATTTGGATCTGTATACAATATACTAGGCGGCACAATTCGTTGACCAAATCGGATCAGATGTGGACCATATGTAGGATCTACAATCGCCATCAAACAACCATAATCATTATGACGGTTTTCTTTTAAAAATAATAATGTATCTTTCATAAATAATAATGTATCTTTCATAAATATTCAACGGGGAACTCTATACATACTTAATGAAAACGGTTCGCTCAAGAAATAATCTACGTTTCTGCCCGCGTTAACAACAAATCCAAATTTCCTATAAAATTGTATCAACTTCTTTACAGATGACCTACCCTCCGGCTCAGGTATCAATACTATAGGTATATGATTGTTATCAGCAAAAGTCACAATCTCTCGCATCACCGCACTGCCAACACCAGTACCCCTAAACTCCTTCTTAACATACAAATCACTCAAAAACAAACTGTTCTTTCTGCCATCCATATAAATACCCAACTTGTCAAGTGTAGGATATCTGGTCTTTATATCATTCTCCAGTTTCTCCACCTCAACATCCAATTTGTGGCCTTCAATCAATAAATTTTTTAATTTAATCATGTCTTTTTTAAATATTTAGAATAATCGGGAATATCCTCGTTGTTCCATCTAGAAATTATAAATCTATGAGTAATGTTCTCGTCATTTTTTTGCTTGTTACGACTAATCAATTTGCCGTTATAATAAAAATCAAACAACATCGTTTCGTACTTACCAGGTTTGATGTTGCTGCCACTACGACCACCTCGTATGTTGCTGGCCAAGCTAATAATTTTTAATTTGGCACCCTTCTTAAGATATCCGAGAAACTCATAGGTTTCTTTGGTATATTTACTCGGTTCAGGTTTAACGCCGTCAAATATATTATCGCTTATATAATCTAACAAATTCTTTAGTTCCTCACTCGTCAAATCATTCTTCTTTGACTCACCCTTAGAAACCAACTCACTGTTCAAATATATAGTCAAATGTGCTCTCAACTTGTTGCTTTCAGTCACAACCACATCGTCGTTAATAACAAATGGTGTAGACTTTTCACTTTCATTTATCACCTCTGTAACCACCGCACCATCACTCAATACTTCTATATCTCGCAATGCACCTTTACCAACCGCAGCAATACTAGGAGTCTCACCCTTCCAATAATCATACGCATCATATGGCAAATATCCAATCAACCTGTTGGGATTTTTTAACAATGTATTTTCTATTTCGTTTCTTTCTGGTTGATCATATCTACTAATATAGTCATAGTATTCTCTATCAAATCTTTCCATTATACTATCTATCAATGTACTATCAGCTACAAACATTCTGCCTGTTGGTTTAACTCTATATAAATAACCCTTATCCACAAATCTGCTACGGGGAATTAAACTGCTATATACACAATTTAATCTACTAGGAGCATCCGGAGCTTCTTCTTGTCTCAATTGTTCCAGTGCTAATTCACCTTTTTTGTTAGTTAAATAATGCTTACCACTATCAATATCCTTGGGTATCTCAATAGGATCACCCACGCTCATTTTACGCAAACTGCGATGATACAATGGAGTATTGTTGCTTATCTCACTAAGTAATTGCTCTAAAAGAAGATGGGATAATTTAATCATATAATTACATTACAAATATATCACCCACGTTCGCACCCAATACATCTTCCACATGATACGGTATCGTGTTCGCAATCATATCCAATTTATCTTGCGCCATATCCAAATCCTGCGTACTAGCTATTGATTTGCTTCCATATGGTCCAAAACCAATCAAAATATTTTTGGTCAATGGATTGAATGTAATCTTACCGTCTTTTAAATACTGCACAAACAATTCATAATAAAATTCATATGCTCTACGATGTATTCTACCTTCTCTAGCACTACGCATCGTACCAATATGATTAAATAATCTGCCCTTGGCCAATTCATACGCTCTTATCTTTTTATAATCACTTTTATCCCACCCAAATTCTTTTGACTTGTGCTTTCCATACAATGCCAACAATTGATCAAATTCACCGTCCATATACTTGGTAAAATCTTGAAATTGAGGAGTTCTGTTCATCACATGACCAACTCTATGAGCAATTGTCCACGCCGTCATCGGCATTTTATCCGCAGCTGTGTTGCCAACAAAAAATACAGTGATATTATCCCCATTTATTTTTAAATATTCACGGTTTAATCCAAGACCTTTTGGATCATAAATAAAATCAAGTGAGACTTTTCCTCGCTCACTAAACTTTCTCAATCCTAATTTGTTCACAAAATAAAAGTCAAAGTCAACACTCGTATTTTTAAACATATTCTTTACCTTTTCCACCGTGCCCGAATTGGTTATCGCTGCACGATCTCTTGGATCTTTAAAAGAATGCGGTTTGTCAAAATCACCAATCGTACTATAAGAGCCAATCGGAACTTCATTCAATATATCCATTAACTTAATCATATACTATATAAATAGTCAAATATATACAACACCCCAAACAATTTTATCCAAAATTTTTTTCACAGTCGCTACCCCCATAATATAAAAAATCATATATACAAAATCCCAAAGAAAAATTACCCAAAAATTTTTTTAACCACATACACCCAAATATACAAAAATCCACATAACAAAATACCACCATATACACATCACAATAAAAATATCGTATATTGCAATATGCAAATGATAAACCCACAACTATCTGTATATATGAAAAGACCAGAGAAAAATGAGGTCTCTATGTAAAATGTGCTTGGCCCAGCATCAGGCCCCCCCCGCGTCTATGTTAAGCAGTTGACGGCCCCCTTGGTGGGTGGGGTATGGTATTATAGTATAATAGTATGGGGTACTGGGTGGTATGGGGTCTTATATAATATAGTTGGTGGGTATGGTGGTGTATGGGGTTGTGGGTTGTATATAAGAGTAGTTGTGGGGTGACTGGGGTTTGTGGATGACCCCTGAACCGTGTGGTTATGTTACATGGACCAATAGGTTTCCATGGATGGATCGCAGCACAGCGGAGTGTTTTTGTCAATGACAATTTGCATTTGGTTCATCAGGTTTGTGACGACCTTTTGTGTGGACAGTATCTGTGTTGCGACACCGTTTACCATCACAGTGGATGAGGTGATGGGCTTGACGTTGTTGGTGGTTTTCATTACGTGTACATGGTACAGGTAATTTGTGGTGGTGCAAGTATTTTTACTGTTTATTTTGTGTAGGGGTGTGACGCGAGCGTTTTGGGGTGGTCTTGACAGCCGACTTGGTGGCAGTCTTCACCGTAGGCTTGGTAGGCTTGGTGACAATGGTCTTGGAGACTGGCTTGATGGTCTTGGCAGCAACAATCCTCCTACTCACTGGCACAACCGCCTTGGTGGTCTTGACAGCAGGCTTGGTGGCTCGGTCAAGGAACTTACTAGCGGTATTGGTCTTGGTGTTCTTATTGGTATTTTTCATTATGTTATGTTATGTTATGTTATGTTATTATTGATGGGGCTTTTTACCTGACCCCAAGGTTTTTTGACTTTTAGAGTTGATTCAAAGGCACATCGTGGCTGATGCTGATAACACCGATGCGATTGCCGTTGATGTCATTGAGCGGACGGCGGATGGTCGTTTGGTTCTCGCTGTCAAGTAGAGCTTCCTTGATGCTGCGAGTGACCTGGGTGACTTCCATGAGGAAGTTGTCTTCGAATGCGGCGTTGTTGGTGTCGAAGCTGATGTTGATGTTCATTACGATGCAGAGAATATCAGGGTTTTAGAAAAAGTCAACTGGTATTTCAGCAAAAGAATCCCTTAAAGGATTCCCTTACGTGATTAGTCGTTTGTATTAGCTCCGTATCCAGAGCCGGAATCGTTATCGTATCCGACGCCGTGACGAGCCGTAGCGGCAATCTGCTCCCGTGCTTTCCGAGCCGCACGCACGCTTGGAAGAAGCCGCTTGACCTCCTCGGTGTAGCAAGCCCGCACCGATTCCGCTGCCGCTTGGTACGGCTCGCCAGCATGAGCCTTTACGGCTTCCCAAAAGCCATCGTGGTAGGGAGACCAACCGCCCGCCACAACTTGTGCTTCAGCCAAGTTCCAGATTTTGTCCATCTGGCGCATTGCCAATGCCCTCGCCTCCTCGGCCTGTGCGACAATTTTCTCTTCCATCGTGATTTCCATAACGCAAATACTATACAGTCACCACCACCAAGTCAACCGGTATTTCAGCAAAAGAATCCCTTGCATCCAACGACGTTGCCGTTGGCGTCACGAACGAGGTCGCCGGGGCTGACAACGTCGGTGCGACGACCGGCAAGGGCACTCTTGACCAATGCGCTGACAATGAACATTGTGCCCGTAACAGGCTCCGGTAGGCCGACAACGTCTCCGAAACGGACGGTGCTGATGGAAATACCATCCACAATCTGGACGACGCTGGCCGTCTGATTGACGCGAGCGACAGTGCCGTCACGCTTGAAGGTCTTGGATGCACCGTCGGCGACGACGACAACATCGTGAGGGGTCAAATTGATGAAATTCATTGTGGGACTAGTCTACCAGCAGTTTTAGAGAAAGTCAAGCAGAATCAACCCTCGGCGCCCATATCTTCGCAGAAAAAGCGATCCTGGCAGCACTGGCACAAGCCACTGATGCCGTATTCCTTGCGGCTAAGTTCGTCCGTAAACCGGTCCGCAGGCTTGCCGCACGCCACACACGCAGCACCAGCAACCGCCCGCGTGCGACTGCGACCAAAGAGGTTGAGGCTGAGATTGTCCTTGAAGTTGTCCATAGCGTTCATTGTTTATATACTATACAGGCACCAACCGCATCCGTCAACACCTTTCGTCACCTTTTTTCAAAAATTGTCGCCTTGATTACCAACCACTTGCAGATTGTGGCCACAAAGCCAAGCAACATCTGCTGCTTGGCTGGCTGCACCTTACACAGTAACCAGCGGTCGGCGGCGACTAGTCATCACGCTTTGCAACGTATACCATGCACCTAGCTTTAGCCGCTGCGGATGCTTGGCAACACTAGCTTCAATCTCCAGAAACTCCTGCTCACTGATTTGATTCCAACCCATGCTGGCACACTGATAGTAAGTTCCGTTGATAATCACCACGTCGTTGACGCTTAGAGAACGCCACTTCAATTTGATGAATGCGTTGCACTCGGTGCCGCTACCAGCATTCCACTCAGCAAATACACGTTTCAGAATATCCTGGTCGGTATCGGTGTTCTGAACATCCATTGTAGTGGCAAATAGATGTTCATCGGGATAACAAACTGTAACACAAACATTACGCATAAAAAAGAATCAAACCGGCACGTTGCTGTTGTTGGTCAACTACCCCTAGGCTAAAGCCGTAGGGGCTTGTAAGACTCCTGCTTTCGCAGAAGATTTACATACGATTGGCGAATTGACTGTCGCCTGCCCATCAAGTATGTTTCCATACGAAACGGGAAGTTTGGAACGATTACCGATGTTCCTAGATGCGTTTAGATCCGCATCATACACAATTCCACTTAGAGCATAAAACCTACAACCTCTACGAACTCCCTCTTTGATACCACTAAAGCTATCAATTTGAGAAGTATACGCAGGGCTAACTAGAATTACGGATTTACCCATATTTTCTGCCTTGTATGTTAATATGCGTCTTAATTCAAATAATGGAACTTGACTTATTGCTCTTTTGTTTTGAAATTTATGTTTCTTTGCTTTGATACCTTTGAGATTTTCTAATACAATCGTATCACAATTTGTTTTAAGAATCTCATTAGCCACGCAATGTGTTTGATTTTTATTCTTATTAGCTTCTTTATGTCTCAATTTACGAAGGTGCGTGCGAGCACTTTTGGTGCTTTCGGATTTAAGGCTATCCTTCAAGTGACGCAATTTGCGCTTGTCTCCGTTAAACTTTCTGTCAATGATGATTCTACCATCACTACAAGCCGCTACTCTACGCATTCCTAAATCAACACCCAATGCAAGCTTCGATTTTTGTTTTTCAATTTTATTATCAAACGGCAAAGAAATGTAAATTTTATTATCATTGACATAAAGCAGAGGATCTGCGTATTTGTACTTGTTTAATAATTCTACTAGTTTTGGATATAACTTAAATTTGAAATGTTTTTTTCCACTTGAGGTGGTGATTTTTATTGATTTGTTTGTGGGAAAACTATACAATCTTTTGTCTAAACGAATTGAAAGATTTTTCTTTTCAATCGGTTTCTTTATCTTGTGTTTATTTGATTTTGCACTTCTATACGCAGCCAAACACTCTTGTTCTGCTTTAATAATAACTTGAGAATTTATGTCCGGAAATTGTTTTCTTGTTGGGTGATAAACTTTTGAATGTAGAATTACGATTGAATTCTTTTTCTCATTGAATTGTTCTTTTGATGCGATATTAAATACAACACGATGATTCTCAAGAATAGATTTGAGAGAATCTAAATCTTCTTGATCGTCGGTTAACAATTCTGTGTTGTAAGTTATCACTTCTATAATATATATACACTAGATTTTCAAAAAGTGAAAAAATTTATTAAAAAATAATTTTGTTGAAAAGATTTGACATCGTGAAGTGGTTGATGTATATTGAGTGAATGGTCGGAATTCCTCCCCTACGGCTTTAGCCTAGGGGTAGTTGACGTGGTCAATAGATTACCCTAGGTTTTAGAACAAGTCAAGGGTTTTCTAGGATAACCCACAACCTTTTTACTATCTTAGTCAGCCATAGTCTTGAATGCGTGTTTGTGATTCAGCACGTAGCGAATGGCGCTGACGGTGTGGCTGTTCCACTTGTAGCAGGCGGTGTCCGCTGATAGGTTCATGCCTGCTTCCATGTTGAGGCAATCGTATCCCATGGTGAAGTTCTCAACGGCGATCTTCTTGGCCTTGGGGAACTTGGTGAGTGCCTTGGTGATGAGGATGTTATTCATGACGCAGAGAGTATGACTGAAATTCGGAGGTAGTCAAGCCAGAATCGGTTTTATTTTCTGGTGTGGACTTTGACTAGTTGGCCTAGACAAAACACTTTGAGGGTCCAATACTCCATAATGGTTCCTGCATTGCGGTGGTCTATTTTGTAGGTGTATTTCATTGTGGAAATATCCTATCAGAGTTTTACAAAAAGTCAAGGATTTTCTAGCTAACGTCAAGTAGCTATCTCTATTGCTTGGTTAAAAATTAAAATGGAGCAAGAGCATTTCTACATTTTCAGCGGCATCTCTTGTTTATGCAAAACAGTAATTGCTCAGGGAATTGACTTGCACATCTATCCCATCTACGTTAGATAAGTATCTCTTTGTTGCATCTCAATTGCTTTGGTTTCCCTTGGCAATACTCCAAAATTACTGATTGACTTGCAAGTATTTATCAACGAGTCGGAACAGGTTGCCCTCTATTTCTTGCTTTTCCGGATTGAAACCGGATGGCTACATTGTTATGCCGTCAATCAAAAAGAACTAAAAATTTAATCCGGTTTTCATTGTTTGTACAGCAGGTCCGGTGCCCATTTCCCCAGCGGCATTACCAGTCACCCCATGCTCGGGGAAAAGCTTTCAACTAGCATTCTCTTGGTTAGCTGTAGTTGATCGGTTGTCAGTTGGTTAGTCTCTTCCCTTCTGTTCCCATCAACTGTAAATATCTTACCCCAGTTTTAGAAAAAGTCAAACAGAAACTAGCCGATATTTCACGCCGTCAACTTCAACCACCTTTCCGACACAACTAGTCACTTTAGGCTTGACTGCTTCAAGCCACTGTGCTTGTGTCAATTTGTTGCCATCAAGATACCAACTCTTGTCGCCGTCAGCATATTCAACAGCAGGTCCATCAATGCGATGACGCTTGTCGTCAATATACCAACTCTTGGTGCCATCAGCACCTTCACACGCAGGTCCATCAATGCGATGAAGTTTGCCATCCAGACACCAACACTTGGTGCCATCAGCACCTTCACACGCAGGTCCATCAATGCGATGACGCTTGCCGTCAAGATACCAATACTTGCTTCCATCAGCACCTTCACACGCAGGTCCATCAATGCGATGACGCTTGCCGTCAAGATACCAAAGCTTTTCGCCATCAGCATATTCACACGCAGGTCCATCAACACGATGAAACTTGCCATCAAGATACCAATGCTTGTCGCCGTTGTCGTTAACTTTTACAGTGTAGATTATCATAGGTAACTAGATTACCACCGGTTTTAGAGAAAGTCAAGGACTTACAGAGTTTTTTAATCTTCGTCGTACCATTTCGGTGGCGGCAACCCCAACTTTCGGCGAAGACCTCGGTCAAACATCTCTATATAGTCACATAATTTGTTTTCAAGTTGACCACCGAAGACATAATGGATTACATTGATAATAGTTGACATTTTTGGATAAACTATCTAACCACACAATCTGTATTTTACAGAAAGTCAAATGATTTGTCGGCGGGATCTCATTACCTTTTGATCAGTGAGTTCCGCACTTCTGTCTAAATGTTGTTTGCGCAAACATTGCATTGTCAACAGCCGCATATCCTACAACACGTTATCTTGTAAGCATCTAGCACCGACAAATCAAAAATGATTCAATTTTCCAACTGATCTGATCTCATCAACATATTGTCTTGATTATCACGTGGTTGCACTTGACGATTGGTTTTGTTGCGATCTTTGTTCTTGCTCTTGCGTTGGTCCCGAAACTTGCGACCATATTCACTGTTGCCTTTGTAACTTTTGCCCATATAACCAATTGATTTTGTTGATGTTAGAAAGGGGCTTTTTGTGCTGACCCCAAGCTTCCCACTAATTGTTATGCGATTACCATGTACACAAGTTGCGATTTGCCTCGCGCACCTTCCTCTCGGAACGAACCAGACACAATCACCTTGTTGCTGCGAATCAATTCCTGAATCCGAACATACAACAGTGGTTGATTCACACAAGATGATGCCACCAACTCCTTCATGGTAAATGTACATCCACAATTCGGCAATTGGAAATTGACATCCATACGCTTGCGGCCACGCTTGCCACCAATGTTTTTCACAACCACCACCTTGTTGGGATTGGCTTTGCGACCCCGAATGATTTTGCCGGTCTTTAAGCTGAGTTCCTTGTTGTCAATCTTTTCCTTGCTCTTGACCAACAATTCATCAAACCGATTTTCAGCTTGATCAATCGTCTTACAATCATATGCAGTCTTGCCAAACGAATTTGCACCGGGATATGCCATTCGGTCTACCTTTTCAACCAAACCACCAGGCAGTGGAGATCCCTTGGCAATAAACTTACTCAGAAACACCTCGTAACTACGATGTGTTTTATCCATGTTTGTACGATGATACAAATACACATCGTCCTGCTTTTTGACCAAATCAAAGTTGCAGTTACCGACAAAGTCGTTGTTCTTAACAAAATGTTTGGGTAGATCGTTCATGTCTTTTAAGGTTTGATGTTTAACTTGTAACTAGATTACCACCGGTTTTAGAGAAAGTCAAGCAGCAATCAACCGATATTTCACGCCATCCACTTCAACCATCTTTCCGACACAAGACGGTTTGGGCTTGACCGCCTTCTTCCACTGTGATTCGGTCAATTCTTTGCCATCAAGATACCAATACTTGCTTCCATCAGCAAATTCAACAGCAGGTCCATCAGCACGATGACGCTTGTCATCAAGATACCAAAGCTTGCTGCCATCAGCAAATTCAACAGCAGGTCCATCAGTGCGATGAAGTTTGCCATCAAGATACCAACGATTGGTTCCGTTGTCGTCAACTTCTACAGTGTAGATTATCATAGGTAACTAGATTACCAGAGGTTTTAGAGAAAGTCAAGTGGTTTTCAGGATTACCTCAAATTTTTTACCACTTAATCTTCAGATCGTTGGCTATTGAAAGTATAAATTGTGTTGAGATATTTTCCTTTTGGACTCGTCACTGCTTCCACCTTGACGATGTCCGTATGTTCAGGTCGCCACTTGGGATGTTGCTTCTTGACTTCGCCGTGAATTGAATTCATATACGCCAGCTTGGTATCATAGCGTTGGTTTGAAGCTGCACTCTCCACAGGCAGAGTCTTGACAAATTCCGAAAGTTCGTCAAGAAAATACACGTCACTGATACTTTCCATGTCATTGAGGTCAGTATTCATATTTTTAATTTTCCAACAAATATTCCTGCTTGAATTTTTGATTGCGATTGTAAATTTTGATGCTGTTGATCCGTTTAGTGACCGGATTGGTTGGTCCCCAATACTTTCGGACCTTGATGGTTCGTTTCATCATGTAAATACTATATCCGAAGTTTTAGAAAAAGTCAACCACTTTCAACCCAAAATCAAGAAATTCTTTCTGCCAAGCATAGCCACCTCGTTCAAAGCTTCAGAATCCCATTGACCATTCATCTGCAATGCCTGCCACCGAATAGTCTTAGCAACCGCTTCCAATGTCGTATATACAGGCACAAAGGATGTCAAGCCGAAACCAAAAAGAATGTTGTCGTCCACCTTGCTGAGATCTCGGTTGAAATCCTTGGCGATTGCGAAAGCAGACTGAAATTGGACAAGCGTCATTGTGAAAATAGATTATCAGCAGTTTAGGAAAATGTCAACGGGTATTTTAGAAAAACTTTTAGAAAAAAGTTCTTGTGTTCTGCGGTCAACTACCCCTAGGCTAAAGCCGTAGGGGCTTGTAATACTTCCCTACTAGCAGAAGATTTACATACGATTGGCACGTTGACACGTGCCTGCCCATAAGTCAGATAATTAGTCTGTGATACGGGAAGTTTGGACAGTTTTGCAATATTGATTGCAGCATTGATGTCCGCATCATAAATAAGACCATTCTTAGAGTAAAATCTACAACCTCTTCTTTCACCTTCACGATTGCCAGTTACGCAATCCGTTTGTGATGTGTAATAAGGGCGAACTAGTAGAACCGTCTTTCCTTGATTCTCTGCCTTATAGGTTATTACTCTGCGAAGTTCAAACATTGGAACTTGTCCAATGGAACGCTTATTTTGATATTTATGTTTCTTTTTCTTTATGCCTTTTAGGTTTTCAAGAACAATAGTGTCTGCTTTTGTTCTTAAAACTTCATTGGATATAAGATGAGTTTGGTTTTTGTTTTTATTAGCTTCTTTGCGTCTTAATTTACAAAGATGTCTGTGGGAACTTTTATTTCCTTTAGACTTAAGACTATCTTTTAGGTGACGAAGATTACGCTTGTCTCCGTTAAACTTTCTGTCAATGATGATTCTGCCGTCGCTAAGTGCGACGCTACGGCGAATTCCAATGTCAACTCCCAAAGCTAATTTTTGCTTGATTTTATCTTTAGGTTTATTATCAAAGCAAAATGATATAAATAATTTTTCACCATTTTCATAAATCAATGGATCGGCGTATTCATACATATCCAACAGCTCTTTTAATTTGGGATATACTACAAATTTATATGATTGTCTTCCAACCGCAGAAGTTATGCGAATGGAGTATTTATCACTTTTGTTTTTAGAATAAAGTCTTTTATCTAACCTCATTGAGAGATTCTTTTTCTCAATCGGTTTCTTTAATTTATGTTTGTTAGATTTAGTTGTTTTATAACTTGACAAACATTCTTGTTCAGCCTTGATTACAACTTGAGATGGAATATTTGGATATTGTTTACGAATATTGTGGTAAACTTTTGAATGTAAAACAACTAAACTATTTTTTGATTCATTAAATTGTAGATTTGAAGCGAAATTAAACACAATTTTATGCATGTCAAGAATTGACTTGAGATTATCAAAGTCATCTTGAGTTTTCATTAAAAGTTGTGTATTGTAGCTTATCACTTCATATAAGTATGTACTTAAAATACAAAAAGTTGAAAAATAATGAAAAATATTTTGTGGTTGACAAAATGGAGATGTTGATGTAAAGTAGTTAAACGGTCGGAATTCCTCCCCTTGGCTAAAGCCGAAGGGGTTTCCTTCCTCCAAGAATATGAACTTCAGACGGCTGATGAGCAAGTCAGCCAGACCACCCACAACGTCAATGGTGTCGGATTCAATGGCACCGACGCCATGATCCTCAGTAGCTTTGCTGAACAGATCCTCAGTGGTCGCACACTGAGTCCGAAGCAGTTGACGATTGCTTTCAAGAAGCTTCCCAAGTATAGCCGTCAGATCTCCAATCTGATTCCGGCTGAACGACTTGAGGCTATGGCCACTGAAGTTGCTTGACAGTGTGGGGTTGGTGGTGGTAGAGTAGTTGCCTATGGTAGAACTTCTCAAATTCGCAACAGAGTCCATTGGCAACTACTTCGCCACCATTGTGATGGGCTTTTTGATCACTTTGGCCATCACCACACTCATCACAGTTTTGTTTGAAAAAATCAACAACACCATCGTGAGCATTGTGGTAGCCTGTCGTACCAGCAAGATTGACGAAGATTGAGGGTTAGGGCTTGACTTTTTCTAAAACTTCGGATATAGTATTTACATGATGAATTACGAGGGTTTGTTGGAACCACAGAAGAATCATGCGGTTTCACTACTGAACAGTCTGCACCTCAATGGTGTTGCATTTGATTCTAGTCAAACTGGTTGTGGCAAAACATATGTGGCTGCGTGGATTGCCAAGAATTTCAATGCTCAGGTGGTGGTGATTTGTCCCAAGGTGGTCAAAAAGACATGGGAGACTGTGTTGAGCAAATTTGGTATCAAGGCACATCTGGTGATTAACTATGAAAAAATCACAAGAGGCAATACCCCCCACTATACATATGATCGGTCTGAATATGACAAGTCTAAGTATTGGTGGGAATCCAAGGGTATCAGTGTAAATTTCCCAGACAATGCTTTGGTGATTGTGGATGAGGTACATAAGGCGAAAGGGTTGCATAGTCTCAACAGTGAATTGATTACTGCAATTAAAAATGCAGGCATGAATCTTTTGATGTTGAGTGCCACTGCTGCTACCAATGTCACTGAAATGAAGGCATTTGGTTTTGCGACTAATTTGCACAATGGTTCTCAATTTCGTAATTGGACATTGATCAATGGTGTCAAATACAACAATTATGGTTCTATGGTGTGGGACAGTAGTCTCACTGAATGTCAAATGGGTTTGAAGAACATTCATAATTCACTTGCAAATGTGATGCAGATGTCTAGTCGTATGACTAGGGACATGTTTGGTACTATTTTTCCAGATAATAGGATTAGTGCTGATAGTTTTGATTTGGGTGACGTGAATACTAAAAAGTTCAATGACCTAGCCAATCAAATGGAAGCGGAGTTGGCTGCATTGGATGAACGCTCCAAAACTTATTCAGAACATCATTTTGCAATTTTGATGAGATTTCGTCGCCATGCGGAATTGTTGAAGGTGCCTGTGATGGTTGACTGGTTGGAGGATATGTTTGATGAAGGCATCAGTCCTATTGTGTTTGTCAACTTTAATGATACCAAGGATGCGATATTAAACCGTTTGTCCAAGCTTAGTAAGTTTAATGGATTGGTGGGTTGTATTGTGGGTGGCCAATCTGAAAAACAACGCAATCAAGATATTGAAGACTTTCAAAGTGATAAAAAGAGGATAATGGTTGTGAACATTGCTGCTGGCAATGCAGGAATTTCATTGCATGATTTGAATGGTAAATTCCCTCGTCATACTCTTATCAACTTGTCATGGTCTGCCATCAATCTTTTGCAGTCGCTTGGTAGAGCGCATCGTGCAGAAGGAAAAAGTCCAGTTGTTCAAAAATTGTTATTTGCCACTGGCACAATTGAAGATCGTATTAAAAGTCGGGTAGAAGTCAAAATTAAAAATATTGATTTGTTCAATGATGGTGATCTAAGTTTTGAGATTGACCTCAATTAAAAAAAAGATTGACTTTTCTCTCACTGTCGGTTAATGTATAAAAACATGGATATTACACCTGTTATTTGCAAGATGATTGGAATTCGTCGTTATAGTTCATTGGATTTGACATATGGACGCAAACCAAAACATAGTGATGTTTGTGGCATCACTGACAAGACTCTAATCAAACCAACGATTACTGATATGATTAGTAATCAGGGTTATAATAGTATTTTGGTCAACTATATGGGTGAAATGTTTATATGTGAACGCAATCGCAATGCAATTACTGTATATACCAAAAAGGCTTTGAAATATCATCCTCTACAAAATCAAGTAGCTATTTAATTATAACGCTCCGGTACTGGCGGGATCTTCTAAGTCCTAAGTGCATAATTGGATGTAAATGTGAGTTCAAATCTCACCCGGAGCACCACTTTTATAATAATCTTTTTAAATACAATTATAAATTCATACATATTTATAAGAAGTGTTGACCTACGGACACATCGTAAGTCACTGACACTAACCATATAAACTATGTTTGATTGTATAAAATATAAAGATTTTTTTGCAGACAAAATCAATGACAATAAATTATTGAAGAAAGAATTGTCTTTGAATGAAGTTTTAAAATGTCCATTTGGTATGAGTGCGGTGGAGTTTGAAATTTATAAAAAAATTGATCATCCAAAAGACAGAAGAAAGTATCTGAATAATTATAGAAAGCAGCACAAACAATGTGTACAATGTGGAAAGCCAGCCGCAGTAAAACAAGATGGCGAACCATATATGTTGTGTAAAGAACATTTGAAGAAATACACGGACCAGGACAGACAAACAGCTAGAGAAATTAAAAAGGACCAAGTTGAGTATATAGAAAAAAAATATAAATATTCTGGATGTAAAAAGTGTGGATATAGGAAATGTTTTGCTGCATTAGATTTTCATCACCGTGACAAAAGAGAAAAATCTGAAAACTGGAACTTTTTACGGAGAACTTCACTCGGTACCGACGACGCGCCAAATGTACGAGTACGGAATGAACTAGACAAGTGTGATTTATTGTGTAAAAATCACCATGCTATTGTAGAGCTTGAAAGTGAGAGACAAGTTGCTAAAAAATACCAAGCAAAAAAATTAGCTTGTTTAATGTATAAAAAAACACTTAAATGTACCAAATGTAGTTCATTGGATAGCGACAAGCCTCGCGCATTGGCTTTTCATCATTTTACAGGTGTAAAAGATCAAGATTTTAAAAACTTCTATAAGTGGCGGGAGTGGAAAAACTGGAGTAGTTTGTCAGGCAATGGAGCCACCAATACCGCCTCGGCGACAGATCAACCATCTGAACTACCTGAGAGAATAAAGAAAGAACTAGACAAGTGTGAGGTATTGTGTTGTAACTGTCATGCTGAAATACATTTCAACACAATAACTGGTGAGGTGAATACTGAGCTTACTAACGAGACTCCTACGGAAGAATGTACTGATGATATTTGTAGAAAGTCTCATTGACAATAGTTTTTAACGATGTTATCATAGCTATGCTGGTGGAAACACCATTTAGAAATGTTGACCTACGGACACACCGTAATAATAAAAAATAAAAAATAAAACATATGAAAGACAGTTATCTAACTCAGTTTGTACGTAATCGTAAGGGAAATCCAATTGGTATTGTTGTTGCCAGCAAGATTTTGGATGATGATGTGGTTCGCATTGGTTGGAGCTACACCAATGTCAAGGCAGGTGATCGCTTCAACAAGGAGCGTGGACTTGGTATTGCAAGGAATCGTATTCACACCAATACCAATCGCAAGGTGCCTCATGCTGTACTCAAGGTGTTGGATGATGGTGGGTTTGTTGATCGTAGCAAACACTACTTCAAGGTATCAGACGCACAGGTTGCAGGTGCATATTTGAAACAGATTTAATTCTAAAAGATTATGTACACTACTGAAAACATCAAAGATAAAAACAACAATATCATTGCACTTCTCAAGGAAGATCCCAATTATATTGTACTCACCACTGTCACCGGCAAACTGCTGGGACGATACAATAAAAATAGCAAATCTACTTTGGATGCCAGCAATAACTTTGCAGGTGCTGGTAATCAAGTGATGCGTCTATTGAAGTAACCTCGGTTATTCCACATTGATGCAATAGAATAGTTTTGATTGCTGCATAGAGTCAACACACAATCTGAAGCCAATAGCTTGTATAAGGCTATTGGCTTTTTTGTTTTTAATTGGATTCGGTTCGGTCACCTTTAGATAAATTATCAATTGCCCACAATGGTTGTAGGTTGGTGTAATGGCAAGCTAGCAACAATTGCTTTCTATCAGTTAAATCAAATGATGCTAGTGGTACGATGTGGTCTATGTGCCAACCTTCAAAACTCCAATTATCCCAATTCATACCATACTGAAATTTAGATTCTAAATGCATCTTCAATTCATCAATGCTACACCCCAGGTCTGTCACCGCACTACCATTTTTAAAATTGCCTTGTAATGCTTTGTATAATCTAGATCTCAATCTACGAGATAGCTTGTATTGTATGTCTGTTTTAATACGATTATTGTTATAAGCTTTTCTTTTATCCCGGTTAGCCTCACGCCAAGCTTTAGTTTTATCTATGTTAGCTTTCCGATAAGCTTTCTTTTTATCTACATTAGCTACATAATAAGCTTTATGGTTAGCTTTTAATTTATCTTTGTTAGCCGCATAATAAGCTTTATCGTTAGCTTTCTTTTTATCTACATTAGCTTCACGCCAAGCTTTATAATAAGCTTTCCGTTTATCTATGTTAGCTTCACGCCAAGCTTTCTTTCGTGCTTTTATTTTATCTTGGTTAGCTTTATAATAAGCTTTTTTTCTTAATTTTGGATCTGTAATATCTTTGTTGATATTCTTTATTATAGAATTACAATCATCATTTTTAATTTTATCGTCACAATTGTTATGGGGTTTGATCAAGTTGGTTTCATCCCATACAAAAAATTCTTCTATTTGATTCTGTTTCATAAAAAAATAACCCTCTATTTTTATAGAGGGTTGCTACATCTTTAAGAATTGTTATTTCTTCTTTCTGACAGTCTTTTTTGGTTTGGTATCAGTATTCAGTTCACCATGAACTTGATTTCCCAATTCTGTCAAAACAAACTTCGGCTCACCATCGTCACCATATTCACTAATCTCAAGCAAACCATCAGCAACCAATTTATCAACAACTTGTTTGACTTCTGATAGACAAATAGCATCATACAATTCAATTGCTTCTTCATCTGAACAATTTGATTCTTTTTTAATATATTCAATACAATTATCCCTGTTTTGTTTATCCACCTGTGATTGAACCACTTCAAGATCCATATTATCACAATGATTAAGAAATTGATCAATCGTACCTGTAAAATGTTCACCTGTTCTTTTCATAATTTATTTTTCTAATTTCAGTTATTGTATTTCTTTTTATTTTTCAATCTTAACTTCAAAACTTGTATTTCTTACTTAACTTACTATACCACAACAAGTTACAAAAGTCAACCAATGTCATGTACGCAATTTCGCTGTCACTCAATTGCTTCTATAGATAAATAGTTTTTTTAAAAATTCAAACAATTGATTTAATTCAGAAATCTTTATTTTAATTTCAACCAATATAATAAATGAAAGATTCCATTGGAACTTGCGCTCCAATGGAATCCTATGTGATATTATACTATTAAGCAACCGCTAGAACTGCATCACTAACAGTCTCAGTAACCGTAGGAGCATCAACCGCCTGAGACTTGGTAACAGTCTCAACAATCGCACTAAGGTTGTAAACCTTGCCAAGATCATCAATCTTGATACGCTTGAACACCTTGCGGAATTGCACCAGACCAGGAGTGAACTTGACACCCAGACCATGCACCGCCGGATTGTACTCCTGATCCATCGGAACATACACCACAGTACGAGCAGACTTGGTAGCCTTGGCAGGCTTACCACGTCCAATCACCTTGCCATCCAGCAACGTCACACGCCGAGCAACCACAGTGGTTCCACGCGCAGTATACTTACGCTTAGGCTTGATCACAGCCTTGACATCAACATCAGAGGCAACAACAGCAGTAGAGGTAACAGTAGACATATTATTTTTTAGTTTTTAGTTTTTATCGTGAAAGCAATTGTTGCTTTCATCTGTAATCAATTTACCATCAGTTTTAGAAAAAGTCAACCCAAAATCAAGAAATTCTTTCTACCAAGCACAGCCACCTCGTTCAACGCTTCAGCGTCCCATTCTCCGTTGAATTGGTAAGCCTGCCACCGAATCAACTTGGCAACAGCCTCCAACGTCGTATGCACCGGCTTGAACGAGGATAAACCACATCCAAACAGTATGCTGTCATCCACATTGGAGAGATCCCGGTCAG
>Ga0304728_1000697_pt1 | contig 27232 bp, 31 predicted proteins | sample C_130625_MF_Meta_FD_190476 | JGI IMG/M metagenome (GOLD analysis project Ga0304728, IMG submission 190476) | Freshwater microbial communities from Lake Croche, Canada to study carbon cycling - C_130625_MF_MetaG (v2) (version 2) | ecosystem: Environmental > Aquatic > Freshwater > Lake | place... | reverse complement strand
CCAACTCAACATTTACCCCACCCCCCAAAAACTCATGAATCGCGCGAAGTACAGCCGCGGGGCCTTGGCGTATCGACCCACGGAATCCAGTTTCACCACCTACGAAAAGTGGATCATTCTGAGGTACGTTTGCACAAACTCCTCGGAGCCGCGGACGGACGCAGGATATGGAATGGGATGCAACTGAGTTTTGGAAATAGAAAAGAGTACCTGCGGGAGTGGGATGGGTTAGTGCGTGGCGGATGCGGGGCGCGGGTGCAACAGCTCGGGGTTCTTGGGGGGAGATTAGCCTTACTCGCCATCGTTGCCCTTCGAATGATCCTTCGCCTCATTTGTGGTTGTGGTTTCAGCAGTTTATGGTTTGTTTACTCAGAGTCAGAGCCGGTGTCGAAGTGATTGCGACGACGGGCCTGGTGGCGGGGACGCGCCACCTCGCGCCAGACCTGCGCGGTCTCAACGGCGGCCCGTGCGCGGTTGCGGTCGCGGCGGTCGCGCTCCTCCCAGACGGGGCGGAGGATGTCGCGAATCAGCGGCCCGATGTCGGCGGCGGCCGCGATCATCTGGCGGCCGATGGCCTTCCATGCAGCCTCGGGCATCTCGCACCAGGCCTGGAACTCGCGGCGGCGACGCGCGACCTCGCGGCGGTCGGCGGCCTCGGAGATGGCGAACCAGTCGTCGGACATCACGGCGTTGCGCCACTTGTCACCGGCGGCGCGGATGCGCTCCTGGCGGCGGAGGCCGCGGGACTGCGCGACCCACTTGGCGACGAAGCGCGTCAGCCTGTTGACCACGCGGTCAACGGCCGCCATGTCCACGGCGGGACTCGGAGGCGGCGCCTGGATCCACTTCGGCGAGTAGATCGACCAGGACTTGGTGTGCGTGGGGACGAACCCCGCGCGGCGCATCTGCACGGCGTACGGAACGAAGCGGAGGGACATTCTTGCGTTGGAAGGAAGGCTTGGAAGCTTGGAATGGATGGCTGCTTTGGATGACCGGCTCTGAGGTCGGTCGTGATGTCGGACAATTCGTTTTCAGAAATCTGGATTCATGCAGGGTGGCCTCCCAAATGGAAAATTATTTTTTTTGTAGACTCGCGTGTCTACGGCTGCTTACTCGGCGGCAGCCTTCTTGGCGGCGATGGTGGCCTCGCGCTTGGCCTTCATCTGTGCCTTGGCCTCGTCGGACATGGGTCCGCGGGGCTTCCGCTCCTTCTTGGGAGCGCCGGGTGCCTCAGGCTCCGGCTTGGCCTCCTCGGCCTTGGGGGAGGCGGGTGCGGCCTCCGCGGGTGCGGGTGCGGCCGCGGCCTTGGCGGCAATGGTGGCCTCACGCTTGGCCTTCATTGCGGCCTTGGCCTCGTCGGACATGGGTCCGCGCTTCTTGCGCTCCTTCTTGGAGTCCGTGGACTCGGAGTCGGAGGCCTTGGCCTCGTCCTGCACGGTCGGGACCCGAACAACGCCCGTGACCTCGGTGTTGTGGGCGGCCTCTTCGGGGAAGAGGATGTCGAGCAGGGCCTTCGACAGTTGCTCCGGATTGGAGTACCTGTTGGCGGCGTGTGTGCCCTGCTCGTCGTAGATGGCGGCAACGGCGTCCTTGATCTGCTGCTTGAGAAGCGTGTTGAGGTTGGAGGAAGACATGTTGGATGTTGGAAGTGGAAGTGGAAGTGGAAGTGTGTTGGGGGCCCGGCTATTGGTTTTCGGTGATGGCAGACAATTCGTTTTCAGAAAAGTGGATTCGTGGGGACACAGCCAAAAACAAAAGGAGTCTCTCAAGCTGGTACTCTGCGTGTACCCTCCCGACATCTTACCCTCTTGGATACCTTGTTCGCGGCATTGTTCCATCGCTGGTTGGTCTGGTATCAACTCCCACTCACCGGTTGTCCGTGATGGCAGACAATTCGTTTTCAGAAAAGTGGATTCAGTCAACCAAATACAAAAACAGTCTAGCTCTGCCTTTGCGGGACCAGCTCCACACCACATGATTAGACCCGTGTCCGGGAACGGGGCCGCCGAAACGGCCTGCGGGGGATCTAGAGTCCCCACTCACTGGTTGTCCGTGATGGCAGACAATTCGTTTTCAGAAATCGTGACCCTCCAACGGGGGCATGTCGTCCTCCGGGTTGTGAACAGGCGGTACCACCTGGCGTTCAACGGGAGGCCAGTACTCGATCCGAAGGAAGATGAGCCCGGACTCGTCTGTGACCGCGCGGACGTGGATGTGGTCGCCAATCGCCGCCGCGATCTGGGCAAGTGCGTCCGTCCTGTGGATGATGTGCTGAGAGGACAGGATTCGCCCGTCAATCACAACCTCGTGATCCGAGGGGATGAACGTGCGAAACCGCACCCACATGTCCTTGCGAGTCCGTGAGTTGCGAACAGCCTCGAGAAGCTGTTCCTTGATGTCGACTGGGATCCTGCAAACCCAGAACTTGACGAACATGTCAACACATGCCTGTTCGAAGCGCTTGAAGTTGTACATGGTGAAGGCTGCGTAGAGCTCGTTCGTGTCGGAAGAAGAGAGAACCGGCATTTTGGACGATGGGCTCTCTTCCCCCGGTTGACACGGAATCCGTTTTCGGACAGTGTAAAAATTTTTGTTCAGACTCTGGCGTGTTTCGCTCTTCACGCCAGTGCCTCGAGCCAGGGTGCCTGGTCCTGCGCAGACACGCCGAGCTCGGTCATGAATGCCTTTGCCTGGTCTACTGCGTCCGGGAAGCCAGATGCTGCAAGGGCCGCCATCTTGTTCTGCAGAACCTCGCCCAGAGAGACCGGGGGTTTGAAGGCTTCGTCAAAGCCTACCATCACGTTGACTAGCCGTGAGATGTGGCCTTCGCAGCACATGCCTACAGACTCACTCGCCTCCTCCCAGAGGCGATTGAACAGCTCCTTCCGAGTTGCCTCAGGCTGCCGCATGATCGTGTGGTACAGCCCTTCCAGAACCCGGCTGTAGAGCCGGTCTCCGTGTTGGCGGCAGTTCTGCTGACTGTACCAGTGGTCAATGTCGTTCATGACTCGCATGAAGGAATGGAACTGACCATGTCTGGCCACGAACACCCGGGCGACACGAAGGCCAACCTGTTTGCCGTCGCCCTTCTCAGCGAGAAGCTTCTTCTCGCCTTCGTTGGTCTGGCGAGTGACCGCGGCTGTGTGGACGCTTTGTGCGTCCGTTGCGATGCGCTGTAGCACGGCAACTGGGGGCGGAGGTGCGCCGCCATAGTACCCTCCACCTCCCGGTGGCGGCGGGGGTGCGGCGGCGTGACGAGCCTCAGCTGCGGCACGGGCGTCAGCCATGGCCTGGCGAAACCTGGCCTGGCGATTAGCAGCGACCTGCGCTGCAACCGCCGCCTCGGCCTCGCGCACAATGACGTGCCGGGCGCAGAGACGCTCGTTCTCCGCATTGGCCCGGGCGCACCAGTGCTGGTTCATACCCGTGCCGATGATGTGTTCGCACTGTCCGGCCACGACGGGCGGCAGACGCGCGGCGATGGGTGCATGCATCCCGCAGTGGATGCGGTTCGGTGGAACGGTATCTGGGTGGGTGAAGACCTGGTGTTCGCAGGGGCGGTGGTCGGACTGCTTGATGAAGTTGCAGTTCTGGAAAGGCATCTTGGCAGTTGGAGAGAGAAGAAGCTTGGGAGGGGCCGCGCCTGGGTTCTCCGTGAAGTGTAAAAATTCGTTTTCTGAGGTGGGATCAGCACATATATCCGTTGAGCATGTCCTCCAACTGGTCGTAGGGGGCGACCTTGCGGTATGCCAACTGCCCAATCAGCCGCTTGAACACAGCCTCTCGGGAGAACTTGTCCACGGTCGCGGCAAGAAAGGTCACAAACTCTCTCACGGAAAGGTCTTGGCCTTGGCGTCCACGAAAGGTCTCGCGGAACACCTGGATAAAGGCGGGGTAGACATCGTAGGATACAATAGCTTGAAGAATCACGTCAAACTCAACGAAGGAAAGTGACGTATCCATTGTGTCTGACAGAGTACCTGTCCCTAACGGAATCCGTTTTTTAAAAACGGATAGAACCCGCTCCAGCCAACGGACACCATGGCTCTCAACATCGACAATGCACTCGTCGACACACAGGAGCGTCTTCCCAACTTGATCGGCACGACCAACTACACAGTGGACAAGACGCCAGAAAATGAGCCGCTCTGGCTCGTGGACTTCGGACATCACAACGAGCTTCTCGTCGTAGAGGTCATCCTTCGTGACAATGCGATTGTGATGTCGGTTCTAGACGTATTCGGCTACGATCCCAGAGAGGTGACGAGGATCATGGGGGTATTCATGGAGCTACTCAACATCGTGTAGGCATCTTATCCGCCACAACCTTCACCAGCTCGATCTTGATGGGAACAAACACCTTACACTCGTGAACTTCGGGCATACGGCACTTGACGCAGAACATTCCGGGACATTGGCAGTTGAAGATGAGGTGAGTACGCTTTTTACACTGGGAGCACTTGGTGAGCGGCATGGTGCTGCTCTTGAACTTGCCGTCAGACTTTTCGTTTCCTAGAAGCAATGAAGCTGATCAAGTATACAGCTCAAGTGGATCCGGATGTCCGGTATTCACAGGAGACGTTTGCAGAGTTGCTTCAAGTGTACTTATCAGATCCAGGTGGGTGGGAGGCGCATGGATACCGGTTTGAGCTGGTGAAACAGCGGCCAAACGTGGTGATCCGACTGTCATCCCCCGCAACCATCACGAAGATGTGTGGACTTCCCAAAGGCTTGTCATGTGCTGAAGTGGGAGGTCATAACATGTATCTGAATGCCATGCGGTGGACACAGGGTGCGTCAAAGAGCGGACAACCACTGGATTCGTATCGTCAATACATGGTGTCGCATGAAATGGGTCACATTTTAGGTCACGAACACGCACACTGTCCGGGCAAGGACAGCCCGGCACCTATCATGCTGCAACAGACACTGGGTCTGAAAGGATGTGCACCCAACACCTCGATCACATTGATGGATTTGAAGGTTTAGTTGCTGTAGGCCAGACCACCCATACCGCTCATGACGCGGAAGATGTTGTAGTTCACGGCATACAGGCGGAACAGGTAGGGGAAGCTCTTGCTCGGGAACGAACCAGCCACCAGAGCCTTGCCATCTACACCTGTGATCGAATCGAAGACCAGGGTCGTGGTGTCGACACGGGAGAAGTTGCACGAACCAGACGGCTGGTGCTCTTCGGGGGCCAGGGAGAACGAGTACACGTTGATCGGGTTGATCGACTGCGTGTAGCCAACGCCCGAGACAGCAACCGTCTGACCTGCGACAGTCGCAGTCGTGGCACCGGCCGAGTTGACCTGCTGGAAGCCGAGCGAACCTCCCGTGACGGTGTCAAGAACGGCGTTATTCGGGTCATAGAGGACATAGAACGTCACGGTTCCGGCCACGTTGGGCGTGTAGCTCAGCGTTGCAGCCGTAGGTGCAGACGTGCCGTTGGCCGTGAACGTGATCGTCGTTCCAGCCGGGACAACCTCGGACATCACAGAGGAAGCGGGAGGACCTGTTGCATTCACGACAACCGCCGTCAGACTGCCATAGAACGCAGCGTTAGCAGCTGTGGGCGAGACCCAGGTGATGCCTGTGACCGCATACGAGTTCACAGCAGCTGTTGTAGCCGTAAACACTCCATACGAGGCTCCATACGAGGTCTGACCCACCGGCTGGGTGTAGGCGTGAACCTCGAAGGCGCCGCCGCTGTGGTGCTGGTAGGGCTGCACCTTCCAGAAGTAGTCGCCGTAGCGCTCGTCGAAGCGGTCCTGGCCGTTGAGCTGGAGGCGGCAGCGGTTGGCGATATCCGCATACTGAAAGGGCTGGGTGTTGTTCGCGGCCGGAAGTGCGGCGAAGGCCTGACCGACGACCGAGCAATCGAGGACACGCGCATCCTGGTAAACCCACACCAGCTCCTTAACCGGGTGGTTGAGGGTCAGATCCAGGCGCACTGTCTGGGAGGTGATCGACTGCTGGAGACCATACTGGAGCTGGTCAATCAGGTACTCGTGCGTCTGCTGGGCGAAGCGGCGGCGCTCGTCCGTGTCGAGGTAGATGTAGTCCACATAGACCGCCGCATCCTTAAAGCGGGGAAGAGCAGCAGCCGCACCCGTGATCGACGCAGAGGGAGTCGTTGTGTTCCACGCAACACCACCCGTTGTGATGTTCTGCACCAGGTCCGTGGCCTGACGGAAGATGAAGTTCAGGCGCACCTCGTGGTACTGGAGGGCGATGAGCGGCAGAGCCAGACCGGGGTTGCGGCAGAACCAGAACTGGAGCGGGATGTAGAGAACCGCCGGGCGGCCGTTGCATCCAGCCGGGGTAGAGTAGGTACCGGCCACGTTGGCACCAAGCATCTGGTCGAGGCGAACCGACTGGTCATACGGCGAGGTCAGAGACTCCCAGATGTACATCCACTCGCCGTAGTGGCGGTCCATGATCTGGCCACCGATCTCAATCTCCACCTGCTGGATGAGGAGGTAACCCAGACGGCGGCGACCACCGGCCGTCCAGAGCACGTCGTTCGCGGCACCTGTTGCCGCCGCACGGGTGTCAGGCAGCGTGACCTCGAGGTAGGTGCGGAACATCAGGTCAGCATTCCGGTTCACAACCACCACCGAGCGCTGACCGTAGGCGGGGGAGCCGGTGAAGTTGACACGCATGGCCTCCATGGCGAAATTGGTATGACGCTTGTAGAGCACCTTCCAGAAGGTGATGTGGGGATTTCCAGTGATGTAGGCATCCTGAGCACCATATGCGACGAGCTGGAGAAGACCACCGCCCATTGTGTTTATCTTTTGCGAGGATATATTCTTGTCGCTTCTGAACAATGGAAGGTGGCGAATACAAGACACAGGGAGCAGACACCTGCGTTTACATCCCCGATGTCGCATGTGCCACGAAGAAGGGAGCAACGATACGGTCTGCACCCCCTGGAACTGAATTCGTCTCCCGTATCACTCGCGATAAATACGAAGTCACGGTTCAGAAGGCTGTAGTCAAGGCGCTCGATGCCATCGCGGTAAAGGGTAATGGTATCTCCCAGTTCTTCAACTTGGCCAACAGAGCATGTGCCCCCAAGTTCAAACCGGAAGACAAGCAGAAGAACTGTACGATCCCCCTGCTCCAGGGTAACAAGGGATTAATCAACTTGGTCACTCCCAAGCAGGGCGACACGCTCTATCGCAGCATATTCGCCAAGTCCAAGCCGGATGCACTGATCAAGTCATCCTTGAAGGGACTGATGCTTGCCATGGTGCAGATGAACGCCGAGAAGGTGACCCACAGTGATTCGCATTTCAACAATCTCGGATGGATGGGTGACCAGCTTGTCATATTCGACTGGGGGCGCGGAACGGTGGGTCACGAATCATTCAAGAAGTGGGTGAGGTCGTATCTTTCGTGGAGCAAGGCACAACAGGACAACTGGAAGACGCTCAGTCAGCACACGATACAGTTCGCACTTCTTGACGTATATCATTTGAAACTCAAGATGCCGAGCAAGGGACTCTTTTCAACGATACTGTCCGTGTGGGATACGCTTGGACTGCTGGGACCGGCACGTGCGGCGGGAGTTGTCTCCGAAGACAAGGCCAAGGCATTCGCGGATGAGATATTCGAGTCGATCAGCAAGAAACCAAATGAGCTTCTGACCGAGAAGCTTAAGGTCATGATTCCGGAGCTGTTCGGAGACCCACCGGCCATTCACCCAATCGTAGCGGAAAAGCCTATGCCTCCCGCAGAGGCACAGGCGGTGAGCCGCATCATCCCTGCGGTGGTGAATAACCCGGAATCATCCGTTGTTGAGGTCAAGGCGGTTCCGGCTCCGGCAGCCGACCCAGAGAAGAAGAAGCTCGAAGACATGAAAGACGCGTGTCGGAAGCTTCTTGCACCTGGAGGAGGTCGTCGTCGTACGTTTCGTCGTCGAAAGCATCGAGGAGGTGTTTTTAAAGACTCTGGGGGTAGTGCGATTACATTTGAATCAGGGGAGGGCGAGGGGTGGAATTTCCTTCCATATAAAGCGGTCGAGAAAGGTGAGCCTGAACAGTTTAAGCCTGAACTCGACGACCCGAAGGCATATGTTGCATATATCTCAGTAGATGATACGATTGTAAAGAAACACGACATGATAAAAGCCGCGACCTCCGAGGGCGAGGGCGATCTTGTCAAGAGGATCACGAATACATATGTACGCGAATACAGATGCAACCTGAACGAAATGGTCAGACGGGACGAGACGGGTTGGGTCCGTGTTGGAAAACGACTGACAAGACGAGTCAAACAATTCAACTCGACTACGCGCGGTCAAGATCAGACAATAGACTATGTATTCGAGAACGCCGAAGGGTACTGTCTCATAGTTCCTAAGTTTAAACAGACAGTTGATACTCTCTCCGTCCCGGACAAACTCAAAGCATTATTCGAGATCTTACATGGACTTGTTGCTATCGATGGTACATTCGTGATCAATGATCTACATGATGGAAACATGGCAATTATGCCCGATGGACATGCCGTTACATTTGACTACGATAAGCTGAAAAGCCCCGACGAGTTCAGAGTGTATGTTGAAGCCATACGCACCAATACGAGCGGCACATACGACGATTTTCCACAATATGCCCACATACGGAATCTCGAAGACGGCGTAGATATGGACACTCTCACGAGGGTTTCCGACATACTTGCGGTTCTAACGGCGGTTGGGGAAGTAGCCATTACGAAGAGTGCCGCCATTGATACGTGCCGGGCAGCAGTATGGGCGGCAAAAGATGATAAGAAAGCCCGTGGCGCTGCGATCACGTCGTTACAAGGCGTTCTCCTCCCTGTCAAGGGTGGTGGAACTAGGCGGCGGAAACGCCTACCCCGACTTTACTGAGTGCCTCCTTACACGCCACCTGCTCTGCCTTCTTTCGTGTGGATCCAACGCCAAGTCCATAGACCTTTCCAGCGACCATGACCGCCACCACAATCTCGTTCTTCTTCGGGTCATTGGATCGCATCTCGTACTCCGGGGTGCACTTGAACTCCCGCTGACAGTACTTCTGAAACAGGTCCTTGAAGTTCGTCGCCGAGTTCACGATTTCATCCACGTCCAGGTAGGCTTCCATCACAGTGGTCACGAAGGAGTACACAATTGCAAACCGGTTCCCACAGTCCGTCCACAGAGCTCCCAGAAACGCCTCAAAGATGTCGCCAAGCTTCTTGGTGTTCGAACGCCCAGCAATGGCCACCGAGTCCTCGTTGTGGCGGGAAATCACATAGAATCGATCAAGACCGATCACCTTCGACAGCCCCCCGATTCGGTCATTGTTGACGAGCTCCTTACGGGCGTCCGTCAAGAATCCCTGCTTCTTCTCGGGGAACTTCTTGCGTAGATACGTCGCGATACAGGCACCGAGGACTGCATCACCTTCAAATTCCAGGCATTCATAGCTCTCATCTTGGAGGGGCATAACGCCGGAGGGACAGGGAGCGAGAACGGCCGGCTCTCCATCAGGCGTAGTGTAGTCTGTGCGTCGAACGTAGGTTGTATGGACCATTGCGGTCTGAAAGACCTTCCGGTTGCTGACGCGGTAATGCGGGAGTCCATGACGACGGAGAATGCGGTGGATGTCATCCTCAGTGAAAGGTCGATTGGAGGCATTGTAGGGCGAGTACATATGCTTCCTTCGTCTCCTTCGCGGTAAATTCGTTTTTGTCGGCTGAATACAATGAGGACTCGTCGACGGACCGGAGGATTCCTGGGTATTAAGAAGGCAGTCAAGGCAGTGTTCCAAACAAAGAAGCAGACCAAGCGTATGTACGAGCTCTCGCGTCGGCGTCAGCTCAAGCGCGCAAAGGCTCAGGCTGAAATGAGTCGCCGTAAGCACTTACAGCGCGTAGCTGAGGCTCGTGCCAATATCGAAAACGCACAGTATAAGTAATGGGTCAAATCCAGTCCTTTGCATATAACGTTGTTCGCACACCTGAAACTGCCCCGCCAATTGAGACCTGCATTGTGGATGTCGCCGCATGTCGCTACGAGATCCCTTCACGCAAAGACATGGCAATTTGCTTTGTCTTCTTCAACCCTGCCCACTCAAAGAAGATGCTGATGAACTACTTCTACACGATCGAGAAATTGAAGTTGGCGAAGATCCCATATTACACGATGGAACTGACGTTCGGCGATGCGGAACCGGAGATCGCGGATGCCTACCACGTCAAGGGGGACAGCGTGTTTTTCCATAAAGAGGTGTTGTGCAGCCTACTCGAAAAGCGGATCCCCTGGCGCTTCAAGAAATTGATGTTCCTGGACGCAGATGTCATCTTCGGCAACCCGAGGTGGTACAGCGACGTATCGCGGCTGCTGAGTACATATGAAGTCGTGCAGCCGTTCTCGTCGTGCGTGTGGCTCGACAGTACGTACAAGAACCTTGTCCAGACCCGGTTGTCCGTGGCCTACATGGATCGACTCAACCTTTACAACCACAATTACCATCCTGGATTCGGGTGGGCCTTCCAGCGCAAGTGGTTCAGGGAGATTGGGTTCTATCAGCATGGCATCACAGGCAGCGGAGACACCTTGTCCACCGCTGCGTGGTTGAACATTAAGTTCCCGAGAGGCTACGTGCATCAGGCACTGATTCCATCGTATGAAGAATACTCGCGCATGGTTCTCCCCAAGGTGTCATGTGCCCTCGGAACCGTGTATCACCTGTGGCATGGCTCGGCCAAGAACCGGAAGTACGTCGACCGTCACAAGATCCTCAATGGTGTCCGCGATGTGCGTTCGATCGTCGAACCCAACGCAGACGGCGTATGGGAGCTGACGAATCGCGAGGTCGATGAGAAGATGCGCGAGTACTTCACCTCCCGCGAGGACGACGGGGTTTAAAGATTTTCTCCGTCCAACACATATCCGTGCATTGATGCGAAAACAGTTGTCTACACTGGCACTTCAAGTGGTTGAGCGACAGAGGCAGTTATCCGTTGCGGTGACGCGAGTCCAGTATGGATTCATGCCCCGCGAAAATACCCTTGAAGCGTCCCGACACCTGAAAGACATCAACGCACTCCTGCGGGAGATTGAAGCGTCTCTACAACCCGCTTTCGACCAAGTAAAACAAAAAGCATAATGGGTGATATGTTTGTCGCCGCTGCGGTCGCCATTGGCGTTACGTCCTGTCTATGCTGTTCTATATGTCTACCAGGTGTGGTCAGCCAGGTTGAAATTGTCTACATCCGGAACCCGGTTCCACGCGTCATTGTTTACTCAGCGGGATCGGATGAGCCCGAAGACCCAATTGACTTCAACTCGAATCCAAAGTCGTCGGCAACCAGCTTAGGCTCGTGACGGCGCACAATCTCCTTCATCACTTCACCACCACGATCTCCCAGAATGTCCTTGAGATAGATCTCCAGGTCCTTCTTGGACAAACTCCACCCCTTCTTCCACTTGTTGGGTCGCTTGACGTTAAACATCGCGTCCGACTCGCTGAGGTGGATCTGGTCAGGCAGAATGGTATGCGCGTACAATGCGGCGAGATCTGTCTCAATGCTGCGACGAGTGTCGCGAAGCTCCGACACCCGACCATTCAGCTCGGCGATGTTCTTGTTGACGCGAACGTACTTGGAGAGGATAGGCTTGAGGGCATCCATTGTGGTTTGTATGACACTCGCAAGGAAAGTATCCGTTTTAAGCAAGGATGTTCCTCTTCGACGAGGACGAGATTGAACGGTTACGTACCGTCTATAACAAGGAACACCCGAAGGAGCCCCAGATTCAAAAACGCGGCTCCTCCGCCGTGTGGGCCGAACTGAAACGCCGCCTCCACTCCAAGTGTAACACCGGTGAGCCGACGTGCATTGTGAGCTCAATGATCAAACGTCCTCGCGCACCGACCTCTTGGAAGAAGAACCCCACTGAATGGTTATCGTCCGACGACATCGACAAGGTCGAACGGTCGTACGAGAAGGTGATCGAGGACTACCACTTCATTGGATGTGTTCCGATTGATTTCGACATCAAGTCTGAGATGTCCAAATGCATCGTATCCACGCTGTGCTCGATGAAGCTGGAGCAGTTGTACAAGAAGGGCTATCGGCGGATCGGAATCGTGTTCAATACCGATGTTCACGATGGACCCGGTCAACATTGGATCGCCGCGTTCCTGGATATGCGCGATGAACTGCAGTTTCCCCGCATGACCTATTTTGACTCCTATGCTCACAAGCCCGAGAAGGAGATCCAGCGATTGATGTTTCGGTGGAAGGATCAGTGGGACGGAATGCATCCACACGAAACACCCATGAAACTGACCTACAATTCAACACGCCACCAGTTCAAGGAGTCGGAGTGTGGAATGTATTGCTTGTACTTCCACTATGCATGTTTGATGGACATTCCGATGGGGACTCGCATTTCGGACGAGGACATGAATCACCTTCGTCGTGGCGGTGAAACGCTAGGTGCATTATTTGTGTGATATTACGTAATGGAACCGCTAGTCGTGGTTGGAGCACTGGTTGCGGCCGGATATATACTCGCATCGTCAGAGACACCTCTTCAGGAGGATCGCAGCAAGACCCTGGTTGACTACTATGTACAGGGAGGCGATCTAGACACTGCCCTAGACAAGGGGTATCGTCTCATCGAGCTCCACGTGTATTCCGATGGAGAGGATCAACCCGTAGTCGCCCTCAGTCCGCAATATGACGGTATAAATGCTCGGGGATTCCAGTCGTGCTGTGCTGCGATTCTGCAAAAGGCCTTCCCGTCCAATGACCCGCTGATTCTGAGCATCGTTCTCCACACAGAAAAGAGCGTCACCGCGAACCGTGTCGCATATCACCTCAAGACCACAGTTCGGCGGCAGCTGTTCTCGGGGTCTATCGAGAACATCCCACTCTCGGAACTCGCCAACAAGGTCGTTGTTGTATGTGGCAACGAAGCACGGGGGACAGACCTCGAGCCATTAGTGAATGTATCCTGGAACGAGAGTCACCTGCGCCGACTCACCTACCAACAGGCAGCTCATCCTCGTGAAGCCGAAGAACTGCGTTCGTTCACGCATTCGCACATTGCGATTGTCGCACCTGACCAGGCCTTTTCTAAGTTCAAGGTCATGGATGACGTGTATGCGTATGGTTGTCAGTGGAATCTGTGCCCGACTCCCCTCGGTCGCCCTGGATTCATTTCGCGTACTTAAAACAAAATGGCAGGAAACGCTTGGATCAAGCACGTCATGTCGGTTCGCGCGACGATGAAGAAGAAGGGACACCTTCCCAAGGGCTTCAAGGGCATGAAGATGGCGATCATGGAGGCCAGGAAGACGTGGAAGAGCAAGAAGGCGCCCGGTGATATGGGACACAAGACCCGTCGCCGCCACCGCAAGAGCCGCCGCTCGATGTTCTAAACAAGAGCTGATCGCATCACGAACCATGTAAGCACAACCATACACAGCATATACACTTTCATCAACAGCGAGGTCTCCTCACCTCCATGTTTACGAGAGTAAACTTCCACCTGCGATCCGTCGAGTACGCTTAGGGTTACGGTTCTTGGTGTAGCTTCCATTATCGAGTCGTCGGCATGTCTTTCCATGGTAGGTTGCTTTGGAGCACCCACTCTTGTAGTAGGCCACATGGTGTGCGTACCCTTTAAAGCTACGGATCGACGAGTTCGTTTTCTCGGAGAGACGTCGTAGGAGTCCATACATCCAATGGAGATAGGCGGTGCGCGATTGCAAATCAATTGTATGTGAGCTTATGTACCGGGTGACGACCTTACGCAGTTTGGGGAAGGGATATGTCTTGGTAAGGCTGTGGAGGAACCCCTGCTGTGTATTGATATCATCTAACTCAGGCTTCTCAGGGAAGTTGTAGGCGATGGCAAATAGAAAGTCGCGGCCGGGCACACCGTGCGGAGGCTTCTTGAGGAGATCAGCATACTTCTCATGTACATCCTGATACGTCGGATCGGGCTCCGGTAGAATTACCGAGGGATCCTTGTCGGCCTGTAGTTTCAGCTTATGATTGACCATGCGGTGAATCTCGTAGAGCCAGTGTCCGGCGTCCGCGCCCTTTGCCAAGGGGTGATCTGCAATGAAGTTCGACGTACTTTCCCGACAGAACTTGCAGGGAAGGATTCGAGACATGAGCGTCAATGTATGGTCGGGTGTCGGTGACCCCTCGGCAATTAAGTGGAGCAGTTGCCACCCACTTGGCCCCCAGAATCTTGTATCCATTGCTATCAGTGCATATCTTTTGCTAACCACGCGGCGATCTGAATCGTCATGGCGGAGTCAAACACGGGGTTGTGCGCCTTGCCCACTGGAAATGCCTTCTTCAGTTCAGCGTCCAGCTCCTTCGAGATGCAGTGGTAGGTACCTTCCAGCTTCGCCGTGCCACACCGTTTGCTGAACTCGGGGTTATGACTCGCAATATCAAAGATCTTTAACGGTGCGTGGTAGGCGATCTTGTACTTTGTACATGCAGACTTGATGGCCTTCAGATCCATGTCCCCCTTCACAATGACCGTAGATTCGCTCATCATCTTCACGAATCCAGTCATCCAGGACGTGGGCTTCAAGTGCGGCTTCACCTTAGGGTCCGCAAAGTATGCCTTCACACTGTCATCATTATGCAGGAACTCCGGTGCCGACCGTTCCGTCTCTTCGAGAATATCCAGGATCTCGGCTGTCTTGGGTGTCACTGTGGAATAGCTGGATGAGACGCGGTTCAGCTGTCCACCCGGAGGCGGAAGAACAACGAAGAACGGCGCGGAACGAACCCATCCATCGCCATTGCGAGTCAAGTGGTAGCCACCTACCTCTCGAGGGAGAAATGTAGATCCCAAGTGCCAGAACTCACAATCAAACGCCAACAGCGAAGTGGTGTTTCCTGCCAATCGATTCAGAGCGTCGCTCCGGATCCTCATTATGTCGTTCCCTGAAAAACATTCTGAACCACTCAATAAATGCTCGATACCAAGGACATCATCATTCTGACAGCGGCGTTTTATCTCGGAAGCGTGGTGGCTGGATTCTTCAAGTCGCTGAATGACGGTATCCTCGTGCCACTCCTGGCTCCTGCCGCGTCGGCGGGTAAGGGAATCTCCGGCTTCTCTATCAAGGTCGGCTCGGCTGACCTCAAGGTCGGCCAGGTGATCGTGGAGCTGGTGAACCTCACAGTGTCCTTCGCACTGGTCGTCTTCACCATCGGTCTGCTGCGCTCGTACGTGCTGAGCAAGATCGGTGCTAAGCGTCATGGCGGTGGGGATGGCTACTGATCAAAGTAAAAAATAAGACGGATGAACAATGGACTATTTCACCAGCCTCAAGGACTCAGCCGCAAACAGCTGGAGTAGTCTCACAGGAACAGTTTCGGGCTACTGGTCGAATCGCCCGTCGTGGTTAGGCGGTCCTGCTTCCCCGCCGCAGGGAGGTCGTCGCGGCAAGACCTACCGTCGCAAGGGTAAGAAGAAGTCTAAGCGTCGGCGCACCGGAAGGAAGTCCAGCCACCCTTAGGCATCTTGCCATAGGCCGCCTCCAACCGCTTCTTCAGCTCCTGCGGAGTTCCCTTCCCCATCAACTCATTCGTCCGCTTCCACTCACTGAATGTACTCGTAATGTTAGTCCATGACGACGGCTCATGCTCCTGCTCGTCCACCCGGAGCTGCGGGAAGGCATGGATCTTCTCACGGAGGAACTTGGCGATCACGTCACTGTCCTCCCTGTACTCGGCAATATACTCCATGACCTTCTCCGGCGGAACCAGCTTCTTCAGACCTTTACCCTCCGTGAAGAGGTGAACCAGGTAGTTGAGAAACGCCGTCGCCCACGTCTCACTCATACAGTTCTGCTTCATGTTCTCGTCCATCGGCTTCTCATGCGGAAGACGAGGCGAGGTTACGAACTTGGTCGGGTAGTTGACAACCACCAGACGGCGCCACGTACCCCCGTCCTGCGTGTTGATCTTCGGCTTCTCGTTACACGCCAGATTGAACCGGGCCTGGAGCTCAAAGTCAATCATCTGCTTCGAACCCGCATACAGGTCACGAGCCGTGATCTTCTCCGATGAGGCCAACTCCTTCATCAAGCCCGTGTTCAGTGGGACCTGCTCGTCTGGCTCCTGCATCGTGCACCAATGACGACCCTTGATACGGATCAGCTCCGGAGCCGCGGAGGCAGACTTGTTGCGCCCCTGTGTCAGCAATGAGATCGGCACTGTACACGCATAATCACCCATCGTCGTCGACATCAGAATCATCAGCATGGACTTGCCGTTCGACCCATCGCCGGTCAAGATGTGGAACTTCTGTGCGTCATTCTCACCCGACAATGCATTGGCGAGGTAACCCAGGAAGTATGTACGCACCTCCGGGTCGGGCAGAATATCATTGATGAACTTCTGCAGCTCTGACCAGCACTCGTACTGGTAATACTTCTTGTTCGGGTCGTAGTCGAGGTTCGTGCAGAAGGAGATGTAATCCTCTGGCTTCCCGTCGCGGAACGTGGGAGGCATGGTCGTCATGTCGAAGATACCGTTGCGGAAGGCGATCAGACGCTTGTTCTCGTCCACCTTGGCAACGAACTCCTCGTCGAGGAACAACTCACGGCACTCATCCATCACACTCTTCTTGAAGCCTGTGCGCTTGAGCTTCACGATCAGATCCGTATACGTCTTCTTCTTCTTCTCTGCTGTGCAGGACTGACATGCGGCGGGATTGTGTCCATCACCCTTGCCCAAACACTCCGGGAGTACGCTCAGCTCCCGATCCATCTCCAGTACGAACCGACGATACTCCTTCACCACATCACTCGAGAGCCGCAGCTGGAGAGAGATTCCGCGATCGGTCTCGCGCCAGATGTGACCAATGAAGCGATACCAGACATTCGCACCGAACTTGGCGCACTTGAACTCGTCGCGGTACATTGCGTAGACCACCTGGGCAACGTCGTGCTCCGTCTGCGAGGCCGCCGACTCCTTGATCAGACTCTCAATATTGGTCTTCTCAATCTCAAGGTAGCGGTTCAGGTTGTCGCTGCGAGACCAGAAGCGCAGACTGCCAATTCCCAGCTTACTTCCGTCGTTGCGGAACCCAACCGACATCCACTTGGACTCCGTCTCACGGAAATCGTACTTGTCCTGTGCCTTCTGGCTGAAGGTATGCCAGACTTCGTTGAGGTCAGGGTGGATGTTCTTGAGGCAGATACAGACATCAACCCAATCCTTGTATTCGGTATACCTGCCCCCCGAAAGGTTATCCACATGATCTGCATAATACTTGCGAAGCGCATCCGTCAGCGGCTGCTGGTAGATGACACGGTTTGGAGACGACTCGCGAGACCCGGGCTCTACACGCTGAGCCGGACGACCACGAGCCGGAGTCACTGCACGACCACCCGAGATCGGCGCACGGGCACTCATCTCCCGCTCAAAGGCTGCACGAATCTCCGTACCCAGCTGGGTCGTAGGGCTGCCAATTGCACCCGGTGTCTGCAGGGAGAACCGTGCAACCAGCTCCGGTGTCACGTTCTTGTCGCGGTCCTCGTCAATCGCAACCTTCCCGTCCTCCGGATCCCACTCGGCCACATACCTCACTTGGTAGGGAGCCGGAAGTCCACCGTGCTCGTCCCACTTCTTCGAACCAAGCATCGGCCACCACGTGCACTTGCGCGTCAGCGGGGTCTCGTCGTAGGCCTCACGCCAACCCTTCTCCACCGGAACACCCTGGAAGAGGGACTCCATCCGTCCAACCAGTGCACCACGAATGGCCGTCTCCGTCCTGGCATCCGCCATCAGGCTCGGGATGACAATGTGGATACCGGACTTGGTCTGATCCTTGCCCGGGTACCACGTCGGATACGACTTCTCCATCACGTAGACATCCGTGCTGTCCTTGATGACCAGATACTTGGCAACCTCGGTCATGTAGGCCTCGATGAACGCCTTGGTATGCTCACGCGTGTGAAACGGAGTCGAATGCTTCCCCTTGTAGTTGAGATCCAGATCAACACGAAGCGGCGCGATTCCCTGCGACAGCTTCTCGAAGAGTGTTGGTGTAGGACACCGGGCGTTGATGTACTCGCAGTAGAGCTCACGGAACTCCTTCATTTCTTCGGGTAGAATTCGGTAGTTGATACGAGATCCACCGAGCTGATGAGTCTCCTGACCACTTCCGCTCTCCGAAACGCGCTTCGCAAGGAAGTCATCGAGGCGAGAGGGGTGGAGCATCGTTAATTACTCTCCCGATTAATCGTCGGCGACTGATTCCTTTTGAACGCACGAAAGTGGGTTCTGATGTTCAAAACGGACGAACCTTTTGTTACCAAACAGTAAGCAAAATGAAGTTCTGTAAGCAGTGCTCCAACTTTCTCTACGACATCACGGAGCGTGACGGTAAGGCTTACCTAAAGTGTCGAGCATGTCCCTACGAGGAGGAGTCGGGAGTGGTGATCTACGAGCATGACCTTCAGCAGGATACGTCGGTTCAGTACTCGATCAACCCGTACCTGAAGCATGACCCGACGCTGCCTCGTTTCAAGAACATGACGTGTCTGAATCCCACCTGCGCTACGCAAGGGAAGGAGTCGGACATTGTAGGTGTGAAGTTGGACTCAGTTAACGTAACCTGGATGTACCAGTGCGCAGTGTGTGATGCGATGTGGAAGCAGAACGCACGGTCTTAATGCTTCTCATCCTGAGGAAGAGACATCAAACCATACAGACCCACCAAGAAGACGAACGTGTGCAGTGCAAATCCTACCGCCGTCGGGCATCCGCTTGGCGACGCTACGGCTCCACCGAACAGACGATTGGCGATGCGGAACGAGGTCGGACTCGCTAAGACAAAGAACAGCAGCGTCGTGTAGAGCGAGTACTTGAATTTTAATCCTTCGGAAAGCGCCATTGTTCTTCCATGAGTAAAAAGTACTTACGCCCTCGTGATGGCCGCGTTGAAGTTCGTGAACGAGGTGCCGCCGCGTCCGGCATTGGCGTTGGCGTTCTGGATCAAGTTCGTCTGGAGAACAATCAACTGGTTGGTACCCGAGTACTTGGCGGCTGGTTGGTTGACCACCTGGCCCAGAGGACCCGCAGAGCCGAGGAAGGCGACCTGTGAAAGTGCTTTTGGGTTAGAGCGGTTCATGACAACTTGACGAGGCGCTACGCGTTGAGGAACAAGCTGCCCCCTTGTCGCATAGCTCATAGCAGACAACTGAGTCACTGCAGTTAAGTACTGTCCGGCGCCCTCGTAGCGTAGAACGTTACGAGCTTGGGGCACTGCGGCCCTGTTGGCGTTGGGATTCGAGACAACTTGCGCCTTCACGAAGCTCAGGTAATCCGATGCAGAGCGGGTAGGCATTGTTCTCAATCCAGGAAATATCTGGGCTGTCCGGGGAACAGCACGGACTTTGACTGGTCAGCACCACTCGCTGCGGTTGAGTTCCCCCGCGTGTTGATCACGAAGGAGGCAACAGTCCTTGACGATGCACGGAGAGACTCCCGAGACGCAAGAGACTGTGAAGACGTGATCGAGGGAGCCTGGACCACCTGGCCAACCCGCGAATACTTCCATGTGAAGAAGCTATTCGCCTGTGCACTGCTCTTTTGAAACTGTGTGAAGTCCGATGCAGCACCACGGATGATCGGCATTTATTGAAAACGAAAGAGTATGTTCCTAGACAAGAGAAGGACATGTCCACTGACCATCCTGAAGTTAAGCCTGTCTTCCGTTCTCAGGTTGTGAAGGCCATGGAGACACCGCGTGTCACCAAGCCGTACTTCACCAAGTATGAGTATGCAGTGCTATTAGCGTCTCGTCAGCAGCAGATCGCAGAGGGTGCCAAGCCGCTTGTGAGTCTAGATGGACTCAGGACAAGCGACCCGCAGTTTCTGGATCAGGTCGTGAAGCGCGAGATTGAGCAGCGGAAACTCCCCTACGTATTCCAGCGTCTTATGCCGAATGGAAACGCTGAGTTCTGGTCAGCTCAGGAGCTCGAGCTCAGTTGGTGAGCCTTCTTCCGCGCGGCCGCCGACAAAAAGATTGACACACCCGCAGTCCCCCCCAGCATCAGATGCATGAACGCATGCCACCAGTTGGATACTCTCAAATCTGGATCCCAGGCAAGGGTCTGTGTATGTTTTCCATAGTAGTAGATGGTCAATGCCGACCCGAGGAAGACTGAATACGGAAGCAGGGAGTAAGGCAGGTATTGGGAAGTAGTGTAGACTGCGCACAGATTCCCAATTTGGGCAAACACCACGTCAAGTGGAAGGAGGAATGGGTATGCGGGTTTCGTTGAGTGGTAGGCCACAGATACGATGTAGGTTCCCGATACAAGCCCGGAACAGACATACTCACCGGTCAAGTAATAGGCTGAAATGGGAATGAAGAAGAAGTGACTCGATGCCACGAGTACCCAACTAGGCGCCGTAGCGTACATTATTACACACTCACTGCCGGGCCCGAAAGTCGTTCAAGATCCTCTCGCGACGGGGGAAAGAGCAGGAGTGGCTTGAGCTCAGGCTTCGCAGCGAACACGTTGGGTGCATCCCGACGGAAGGTGCCCATGCCCATCTGGACATCCAGTGAATCGGGTCCGAACCTCACCACGTCAACCTGATTCTTGGAGACAAACTCAGGGGCCGGAGGGTTGATAAGCAGGTACAGTGCAAGGAGCACAACGGCTCCAACGGCCAGATAGACAGACTTTACCTTCATTGTTCTAGTCTGCGAAAAACGAACTGTGCTTCACAAATAAGAACCGAGGCATGGATTTTCCGATTCCGATCCGATGCTATACGTGCAATCTCCCCATCGCCGGTAAGTGGAAGGAGTATCAGCGTCTCATCAAGGCCTATCGTCGCGAGGAGGGTCGCGCACCTGACTCAGAGATCATGTATCTCACCAACGATACCAAGGTGACGGCTGAGGGCCGCGCACTCAATGACCTTGGGTTGACTCGGGAGTGCTGTCGTCGGCATCTGTTGACCCATCCTGGAGTCTGAATTCCTTCTTGGTGAATGATAAGCATGTCATCGTGTAGCGAGTATTTGGTGAGGCAGCAACTTCGCATTCCGAAGTACACGGACACACGTCCCAAGATGACATGTGGTCAGATGATCGAGATCCAGCGCCAACAGGCGGCAGCTGTGGTCTACGAAACGTTTTTACCTGCAACGGCGACGGTTACAACGCTCAACGCTCCCAGTACGCGTGGACCGTCATGTGCCACGATCGCCCGTGGCCACCGTGTGAAGGACGCATCTGCCTTCACGACGTATGCATCGTCCAGTGCGTCGGCGGCGATGTGGAACTCGAACAATGCCAAGGCAACATCCCAGCAAATTGTACCGGGTGTCTCGCAGATTAAGAACGAGAACTGCCTGGGCCCAGTGACGGTGGTCAGCCAGAACACGGTGGCGAACGGACAACAGGCTGCCAAGGCAGTGCCCAACACCCAGGTCAACCAGCTCATGGAGATTGGAGACAAGATGGTGATGTCGACGCTCCTCAACCCGAACGATCCGAACTTCCGCAAGGAGGACATTGTCGCCGCGGCTCGTCAGGCGATTGGTACCAACTGCTGCCCCGCGTGTGGCAAGATCGCATGGCAGCTGGGTAAGGTCAAGTTCACGACCACATGCACAGCATGTCCCGGAACCAATATGGGTGCCTACAACGCAGACGGCACTCGCCAGTGGAAGAGTGCTTTCATATATCCTACTGCAGTATCATAAGATGTTAACAGTCTACATCTATAATGCACCAAAACCAGTTGGGTGCTTTGATCTGTCGATGGAACCGCTCAGCGGACTCGCAGATGCTGCACTCGGCATTCTTTCCCACCACAAGACAGCCACGATCTGGTTTGGCTATCTTGAAGGGTGGATGCTTGATCCTATGGAAGAGACGCGCATGAGACCGGTAATTCGTGAGTTCGACTGCCACGTGATTACTCGCGAACCTATCTCCTTTTCACAGGCGTGGAAAAACGAAATGATGGCCATCCATTTACAGCCATCTCATGGAGCCCCCGACACTCACAACAATGGTGGTGCTGTACACAGCGAACGTACGTCTCAACACGAACCTCCTTCTGGAGTCCCTCCCATTGACGGAGTCCATCATTAAGATCGAGAAGCAGGGTGTTCCTGCACGAGGATCTTCAAAGCGTGACCTAATCAAACGCCGAGCAAAGAAGGCAGCCCCGAAGCGGACGACGGGGTTCGGACACAATTCCATCACCTTGGTCAGTCTGGACTCAGGTGATGGGACACTGAGGAACAAGGAGATTACAGTCAAGATCTTCCAGAACGGTGTCTTCCACCTGACAGGCGTACTTGACGAGCGGTACGACCGTTCGGTCATGAACCGACTACGCACCCACATCTTCGCATCCTGCCCAGAGGCAATTACCGGTGAGTGGACATCCGAGGTTCGCCGCGTGGTGCTGATGAACTACAAGACGCGGTTAACGGAGACCGCCAGTCTGTCGCGCGAGACGCTGTATTCCAACCTGCGCAAGTCGGGTGTTCGGACGGAGTACGAGCCGACCGTCTATCCAGCAGTGAAGATCTACTTCCCGGATGTGAAGTGGATCGCTAAGGTGTTCCGTACGGGAAACATCATTCTGACAGGAATGACTACACACGAGGAATGTGGTCGGTTGATGACCGCGTTAGAGCCACTTATACATTCTATGCCTTCACTGAATAATGGCGGAACCGCAGCGCATTGAGCTTACCCCCGAGCAGGTCGCAGAGGCTGAGCAGCACATCAATACCATCCAACTCACGGCCACAGAGCTTCAGGCACAGGTTCGGAATATGGATCATTCGAAGAAGAAGTGGCGTCATCTTCGCCCTGATGAGTTCAAGGAGAAGGTGAAGGCTGAGAATCAGCAGCTCTTTTTCAATTACCCGACCATCTGGCAGATGCACGTAGAGGATCGGTTGGATGCCACGTTTTTCGAGATGTTGGCACTGAAGCGTAAGATCGAGAAGGGTGAGATCACCGAGGAACAGGCGTCTGCGGCCGTAGGTCAGAAGCTGTTCCAGCGCTATGCACCGGCCGGAGTCCCCGGTGGAGCACCGACGCCCGGACCGACACCCATGTCGTATGCGGACTATTACAAGAAGTTTGGTGGAGCAGAATAAATAAATGAGCACAACGTACTCGGAGAAGGAACTTGCAGATCAGAAGATGCTACTAGACACGCTGGTTGGTGCATATGGGATGCATGTTGAAGGCTGCCTTCCTGGTCGCGGGATGGTTGCTATACTGACAGTTACGCCGCCGACCCGATGCAGCGACGGTGTACGCCGTCAACAGATACTGGACTACGTCGACTTTTTGATCCAGTCCCCTTCTATTGAGGAGAGGATTGCAGCAGCTGCAGAAGCGTATCCTGGAACTAGTGGGACGATATCGATCCAAGCAAACAATCTTGTATTCACAATTGCCAATTAGGCTATGCACCTAATAATTGCGCTCCAGCTAACTGTCAGATTTGCGCCAGTATTGTTGCCATATGCAATTCCCAATCCATTGATGAATCCAATATAGGGCGTACCAGTGTAGCTATAGAGCGTTTGTATAAAGGTGGTATTGCTAATGAAATACGCACCGCCTATAGAGGCATATCCGGGTGGGGAATGGTACACCATTTCAACAATGTATGCAGTGCTCGCATATGGTGAACCGGATAAGTTCCACACGTATGTGGCAACACCGTTTGAACAAAACGTGCTCCCATTGATCGAATAAAATCCCTGTAGAGCGGATATTGTAGCCGGACAAGATATGCTCTTGTTGCTAAATGTGATACTGTGTATGGTGCTTCCCGAGAAAGCACTCGTTCCCGTGATAATGTTTGAGCTATTTATGGTTCCATTCACATCCAACATATAGGATGGCAAAGTTTCAGTGGTTCCAATGAATACACCGTTCGAAGCAAAAACTGCTATGTTGCTTCCAGATACTGCTCCCGTGCGAATGCGAACGGTCGTCCCGCCGACATAGGTCATATCGTTTGATCCAAAGTAAAATCGGTTGCAACCAACTGTTTCGTTCGTAGTGTACCAGTTACCGTATGTAAACGCCTTCCCAAGGTTGAGAAGAGTAGCGTTGGCTGCGTTACCTGAACATGAACTCGCCGTGGTTGCAGTCGCTGCGTTGCCGGTGCACGATGCCGAGCTGCCTGAGCAGTTGCCCGTGACGTTGCCGGTCAACGCACCTGTGAACGTGGTCGCGTAGACGTTTGCCCATAGCCCAGTCGTCGCAGTTCCCAAGTTATACGTATTGTTCGTGGTTGGATTGATGGTTCCGGACGTAATGCCGTTCGTACTTAGTCCAAGTGCACCGCTTGACGTGATCGCTCCACATCCGATAGTTCCCACCGTGATATTCGGCGTACCTGTTAATCCACCCGCAGTACCCGACACGTTGCCCGTGACGTTGCCAGTGAACGTGGTCGCGTAGACGTTTGCCCACAAGCCAGTCGTCGCAGTTCCCAAGTTATACGTATTGTTCGTGGTTGGATTGATGGTTCCCGACGTAATACCGTTCGCACCTAATCCAAGTGCACCGCTCGACGTAATGGCTCCACATCCAAGCGTTGTGATACCCGATACTGCGCCGTTGTTCAACGTCACGCCACCCACCTGATTCGATGTCGTGGATGTCGTGGTGATCGCGCTTGTATTTAGTACTGTGCCGTTGTACGTCAGGGTTCCACTAGGCGTTCCATTGATCGAGGTCGTCGTGCCGTTTGCAAGAAGAACATTGTTTGATGTGAAGTTCGTTACGGTCACGCCGGGTCCGACGGGTCCAGTGTTGCCCGTGAACCCTGTCGAACCGGTCGGTCCGGTGGGACCAGTCGGACCTGTCGACGCAGTGGGACCCGTATTACCCGTGAATCCAGTCGGACCTGTCGACGCAGTAGGACCCGTGTTACCCGTGAACCCAGTGGAGCCAGTCGACGCAGTAGGACCCGTGTTACCCGTGAACCCAGTGAACCCAGTCGACGCAGTAGGTCCCGTGTTGCCCGTGAATCCAGTCGGCCCGGTAGGTCCCGTTGGACCCGTTGGACCCGTTGGACCCGTGTTACCTGTGAACCCTGTCGAACCGGTATTCCCCGTGAACCCCGTAGGTCCTGTCGGACCCGTAGGTCCAGTGTTACCCGTGAACCCTGTCGAACCGGTAGGTCCTGTTGGACCCGTTGGACCCGTGTTACCCGTGAACCCTGTCGAACCGGTAGGTCCCGTTGGCCCCGTGTTACCCGTGAACCCAGTGGAACCAGTAGGTCCTGTTGGCCCCGTTGGCCCCGTGTTACCCGTGAACCCTGTCGAACCGGTAGGTCCCGTTGGCCCCGTGAACCCTGTCGAACCGGTAGGTCCCGTTGGACCCGTGTTACCCGTGAACCCTGTCGAACCGGTAGGTCCCGTTGGACCCGTGTTACCCGTGAATCCCGTTGGACCTGTCGACGCAGTAGGACCCGTGTTACCCGTGAATCCAGTCGGACCTGTCGACGCAGTAGGACCTGTCGAACCCGTATTACCCGTGAATCCTGTTGGACCTGTCGAACCCGTATTGCCCGTGAATCCTGTTGGACCTGTGTCACCCGTTGGTCCGGTTGAAGCTGTTGGTCCAGTGGACCCCGTAGGTCCGGTTGAAGCTGTTGGTCCAGTGGACCCCGTAGGTCCAGTTACACCAGTCGGACCCGTGTTCCCTGTGAATCCCGTTGGACCCGTTGGACCCGTAGGTCCTGTCGGACCCGTAGGTCCAGTGTTACCCGTGAACCCTGTCGAACCGGTAGGTCCTGTCGGACCCGTAGGTCCAGTATTACCGGTGTATCCTGTCGGACCTGTCGGACCCGTCGGACCCGTCGGACCCGTGGTTCCGGTGGGTCCAAGTTGTGTATACATCACCTGCTGCATGGTCGCGACAACGCTCGAGGTTGCGGGTATAGAACCTGCAGGATAAAACTTGATTGAAATATTTGTTGCTGTTGCAGTCCACCAGAGCGATATCCAATCACCGGCTGCAAAGGTGAAAAAGTAGTTCCATCCGATGATATTCACGCCATTGACTCCAGCAGATTTTGAACTCACATTCACCAACCCAGTTGAACCCGGAACATCATAGGTAGCCGTTTCACCATTCTGCCGAATCCAGATATTAACATTGTCCTGATTACCAGTGTTCTGGAACTGAACGCTGAACTGAAAGTTATACTCACCGGCGTTCGTGACGTAGATACGGGAATTCGCTGCATCAAGTGTGCATCCATTCTGCGAATCGATAAGATTGATTGGAACTTTCTGCGGAGTTGCTGATCCGACCAGATTGGTTTCGCTGTAATAACTGCCGTATGCGCCTAGAGCACCACCTAATCCGATTGGACCCTGCAAACCTGTCGGTCCCGTGTTACCCGTGAACCCTGTGGAACCGGTGGGTCCAGTGCTACCCCGTGCTCCAACTGCGACGAGCGTCGTGTGGAGATGGGACAACTGCGCCCCCCGCATTCCAAGTGTGAACGTAGCCCCGATCGCTTTCGTTACATAGATGTTTATCACGACGCTGGTACCATATGTCATCGCCGGCACATATAACGTATTCGTAAACTGTTGAATGGCTGTGCTATTAACAATAACTGGATCTGCTACAGAGGTTGCAAAGGGTGCTCCAGTGCCATCTTGAACGGTAAAGTAAACACTTGCAGTTCCAGAGCTGATACTTGCATATAAATTCAGATCCCAAAGACCCGCGGTTGCAATGGCACCTGGTAAAGATCCAGCCGCGATCGTGAACGACATCATGTCGACAGATGTGTATCCATTACCAAGTGTTGCATTGACCGCTGTTCCGGCATTCAGCGTTGTAACAAGATTTCCAGCAAGCGTAGTCCCCAAATACGCAACATTTGTGCCATAATCAAGCTGAAGAATGAGTCCTCCAGATACGCCTGGTGCGCCTACAGCTCCGGTAGGCCCTGTGGTTCCCGTTGGCCCCGTGTTACCTGTGAACCCTGTTAGACCAGTGGGACCCGTTGGACCGGTAGGTCCAGTTGGACCCGTTGGACCCGTTGGACCCGTCGGACCCGTTGGACCCGTTGGACCCGTGTTACCCGTGAACCCTGTCGGACCCGTAGGTCCGGTGGGTCCCGTAGGTCCAGTGTCACCCGTGAACCCTGTCGAGCCGGTAGGTCCGGTAGGTCCGGTAGGTCCGGTAGGTCCA
>Ga0304728_1000695_pt1 | contig 27315 bp, 24 predicted proteins | sample C_130625_MF_Meta_FD_190476 | JGI IMG/M metagenome (GOLD analysis project Ga0304728, IMG submission 190476) | Freshwater microbial communities from Lake Croche, Canada to study carbon cycling - C_130625_MF_MetaG (v2) (version 2) | ecosystem: Environmental > Aquatic > Freshwater > Lake | place... | reverse complement strand
CCTCAAGGTAGTGCGTCTACCAATTTCGCCACCTCCGCTCAAATGCAAACCTACTTAAAATTTCTTTTCTGCTTGTATTTTTTGCATCTTTGTAAGACTTCAAATTTTCAATATGTCTATCTATACTGTTACCTGTCCTAAATGTCAACACAACTTCGAGCCAACTGATGCTATTAGAGAAGAAGTGGAAAAAGAATTGCGCGGTAAAATGACCGAGTGGCAAAAAAAGAAAGAAGAGGAAACTAGTAGTTTATTAGCAGCCCAAAAAATTACCATTGAAAATGAATTAGCTGAAAAACTTAAAAAAGACTTGGGTGCTCAGTATGAGCATAAAATAAAACTCATGCAACAAAGCGAGTCTACCATGAGTAAGCAAGTAAAAGATTTTCAAGAAAAAGAATTAGAATTCTTAAAGCAAGTACAAGCCATTCAAGCTAAGGAAGCTGAACTAGAATTAGAACTACAAAGAAAATTGGTAAAAGAAAGAGAAAGCTTAAAAGCTCAAATACAAAAAGAAGAATTAGAAAGAGGTTCTTTAAAAGACCAAGAGTATCAACTTAAGGTGAAAGAATTAGAAAAACAATTAGATGATCAAAGAAAATTAGCCGAAGAAATGAAGCGTAAAGCCGAACAAGGCAGTATGCAAATGCAAGGTGAAGTGCAAGAATTGTTATTAGAGGAATTATTAAAAAGTAGTTTCCCCTTTGATGAAATAGTAGAAGTAGGTAAAGGCGTAAGAGGGGCAGATTGCATTCAAGTGGTTAGAAACAATCTAGGACAAGAAGCAGGTAAAATTATTTATGAAAGCAAGAGAACCACTGCCTTTGCGCAAGAGTGGATTGAGAAATTAAAAGCCGATATGCGCAGTCAAGGCGCCGATATAGCTATAATTGTAACACAAGCCTTCCCAAAAGACATGGAAAGGTTTGGTGAAAAAGACGGCGTATACATTTGCTCCTACCAAGAAGTGAAAAGTGTTGCCTTATTATTAAGAACTGCCCTACTGAAATTATTTGATGCTAAAAAGAATCAATTGAATAAAGGCGATAAGATGAGCTTTTTATACGACTACTTAACTAGCAATGAATTCAATGAGCAATGGAAGGCAATTGGAGAAGGCTTTAGACAAATGCGCCAAAGCATTCAAAAAGAAAGAGATGCCATGGAAAAATTATGGAAGTCAAGAGAAAAGCAATTAGAAAAAGTATTACTAAACGCCATGCATATAAAAGGTTCTATTGAAGGTATAGCAGGCGCCGATTCTATTAATATGAATTTATTAGAAGATGACGAGCCTCTTTCTTTAGAAGATTAATCTTATCAGATTAAAGAAACAGCCCAAACAAAATTTTCTCTTAACTGATAATGTATTTGTATATCAAGTGAAGAAGCTTCTGAAAGTATGGAGCCAGCCATAATTCCTTTTGCATTGTTGGTAAGACCTTCTACTCTTAAATGTTCTGAAAAATCAATACCTAATTTTTCATTCATTTTATACATGGCCTCCTTCGCAGCCCAAACAAAACTCATTTCTTTTAATTGTTCATTTTCGTGTAAGGTATTAATTTTTTCAAGCTCACTTATGTGTAAAAATTTAGGCGCTACTTTTTTTATTCTTTCATGTATTAATTCAATATCAATGCCCACTGGCCCCTCTTCACTCACTACGCAAGCTGCATAAGCTATACAATGTGAAATAGAAAAATGAATATTTGATTTTTCAAAATAAGGTTTACCATTGGAAGCGTATTGAATACTATTTATATCCATCTGAGGTAGCATGGTTCGCAATAAAAATCGAGCTGCTAAATGCTGTATTTTTTTAGCAGGATGCAACATTGTTTTACTAAGTGCTGATTTGCCTATATCATTTGATTCAAAAAATGCCAACGGTTCTTCAATAGCCCAAATGGCCATTTTAGTAGTTGCGTTAATATTTTGTTGATAAAACAAAGGCATAGAAAAAAGGATTGAATTAGATTGCAGCGCCGTTCAAAGCTGCAAAATAAACATAAAAAAACAAAGATGATTTTATCTGACACTCGAATATTAGAAGAAATAGCCAAACAAACTATTAAAATTGAACCATACGATCGCAAAGACTTAGGCAGCAATAGCTATGACGTGCATTTAGGTAAATGGTTAGCCACCTATGACAATGCCATTTTAGATGCGAAAGCGCATAATACCATTACTTATTTTGAAATACCTGAAGAAGGTTTTGTATTGGAACCTACAGGCTTTTATTTAGGCGTTACTTTAGAATACACTGAAACACATGCACATGTTCCATTTCTAGAAGGAAAGTCTTCTACCGGAAGATTAGGCATTGATATTCATGCCACCGCTGGTAAAGGCGATGTTGGTTTTTGTGGCTACTGGACTTTAGAAATTTCTGTAAAACAACCCGTTCGTGTTTATAAAGGCATGCCTATTGGACAGCTTATTTATTTCCCAGTAGATGGAGAAATTGAAGTTAAATACAATCAAAAGAAAAACGCAAAATATAGCGGTCAGCCAGAGAAGCCTATTGAAAGTATGATGTGGAAGAATAATTTTTAGTGAGTACTTAATTAAAATTTATTTACCGCTGTGTTTGTTATACGCTAATACCCATAGTAGCACTTCATCATAACTTTTAATACCATTCGCCTGTTTATTCCATTGTAAGAATTGATCATAAAGCGATGTGGAGGCAGGTAAGAGTAAATGCTTCCTTTGTATAAAAAAATCTTTTATCTTTTTTCTATCCCCTATTACTTTAGAATCTAGCATGGCTTTATTTCTATTTACAATTGTTTTCCATTTTTCAAAATTGCCCGTTTTAGCTATCAAGGCTAAATGTTCAGATTGACAATAACTAAACATTTGTAGTAACATAGAATAACGAAATAAGGCATCGCCTGATTCATTTGCCACTACAAAGGCAATAAAGTTAGCTTCAGCCTCTGAGGCATAGCCTATTTGATGTGCAAGTTCATGGCAACTGGTATAAGGCAGGGTTAGAAGCGGCACATCGGTTCTAACTATGGCTTCCCCCGTTATGGGTTGGTAAAATGCCATATAGCCTAAATAATCACCCCAAGTTGGAAAATGCGCCTTTTTCAAAACAGGATTTTCAAGATGAAGGAAAGGATAATAGGTTTGGATGGCCTTATATTCCTGTAGCGTTTGTACAAAAACCTGTTTATAATTCAAGCTGGCAATAACTGAATCGGGTATATTTTGCCTTGTTAAGTTCAATTGGCTGATTAAATCTAAGCTCAAAGCGTCTAGTTGCAATTCCGAATAACTCGTATCAATGCTTAAATGAAAGCTTTGGGCGGGGCTAGATTTTTGGTAGTTCAATCCCCATAAAAGCATAAAAACCACATATAACTGCACTAAACTAATAAACAGCTTTTTTCCAAAATTCAATAAATCAGTCCAGAAATTATGAATATTGAATTTACTTTTAAATGAAAATAAGCTTTCTAATAATTTGATAACCAATATAATAACTATAAATAAATAGATATACTCACCTAAAGGGATATTAGTTAGTCCCGAGATAGTTCTTAAGCAATTTCCTATGTACTGAAAGAGGCCAAAACTGAAATATTCACTCACCTGATTGGGAAAAAAGGAATATCCTAAAATGGCCAATGCCAGACCTACCCAAAGGCAACTAAGGATAACTTGGACTTGTTTGGACAGTTTAAGGTGGTCTTTTTTCAAGTTTTATTGGGTTTTAGGACATCTTGGCTTCATCAAAGCTTCACTCGTCAAAAGTAGGATAAACTTTGTCTTTTGATTGGATTTTACTAACTTTGCCAACCTTATAAGTACGGATATGAACCAAAACAGGGCTTACGAAATAGCGTTTGTGGGTTTAACACCCGGTTTACATGAGTTCGAGTACCGAATCGAGGACCAGTTCTTTACTAGTTTTGGACAACAAGACTTCTCTAATTGCAATACCCTTGTTAAGCTCAAGCTTGACAAAAAACAAGGGTTTTTCCAATTACATTTTGATGTCGATGGTAAAATAGACACCCTTTGCGATCGTTGCGGCAATCCCCTAACCATTCAATTATGGGATGAGTTCAACTTAATCGTAAAATTAGTGGACGACCCTATTACCATGAACAGTCAAGAAGAAGATGCTGATATTTTCTATATCGATAAAGGAGAAAACTATTTTTCCATTGCAGCATGGATTTACGAATTCATAAATTTAAGTATTCCTTTACAGCATATTTGTAAAGAAAATGAAAAAGGAGAATCAACATGCAATCAAAAAGTATTAGATCAGTTGAACCAATTCAAGTTAAACCCCACAGAGGTCAATAATAAAAACATCTGGAAAGGTTTGGAAAAATTCAAAGGATTGGATGACAACAATGAAGAAGAAATAAAGAAGAATTAAGACAAATATTAAATAATAAATTTTAAAAAATAAGAGATGCCTAATCCTAAACGCAGACACTCACAACAACGTAGTGCTAAAAGAAGAACTCACTATGTAGCTCAAGAAGTTACATTAAGCAAAGATGGAACTACTGGAGAAATCCATGTACGTCATCGTGCACATGTTCAAGAAGGTAAATTGTACTACAAAGGTTTATTAGTAAGCGAAAAAGCGCCACTAAAAGCCTAATTACCCATTCAATGAATATTGGCATTGATATGATGGGAGGCGATTATGCTCCCTTAGAAGCCGTTAAAGGCGTTCAACAATATTTAAAAAATTCGGATAATAATTTATTTTGTATAGGTGAAGAAACCCAGCTGAAAGCACTTTTTCAGCAGCATGGGATTTCTTCACCTTTTTTACATTTTGTAGCTTCCACAGAGGTCATTGGCTACCACGAACATCCTACTAAAGCCTTAAAGGAAAAAACAAATTCGTCTATTGCTATTGGATTTAAACTTTTAGTTTCAGGTGAGATAGATGCTTTCTTAAGTGCAGGTAATACCGGTGCCATGTTAGTAGGTGCAATGTTTAGTATCAAAACTATTAAAGGGGTCTTAAGACCTACCATTGCTACCCTGCTTCCTAAACTAAATGGGAAAACTGGTTTATTAGTAGATGTAGGTTTAAATGCAGATTGCAAACCTGAACAATTAAATCAGTTTGGAATATTAGGCAACTTATACGCCAAACATATTTTAAATATCGATAATCCTACTGTGGGTTTATTAAATGTTGGTGAAGAAGAAGGCAAAGGAAATATTTTAGCTCAAGCCACTTACCCATTACTAAAAGAAAACACAGCAATAAAATTTATTGGCAATATAGAGGGTAGAGATGTTTTCAATGATAAAGCCGACGTTATTGTTTGCGATGGATTTACCGGTAATATTATTTTAAAAACAGCAGAGGCCATGTATGATGCAGCTGCACATCAAAATTTACAAAATGATTCTTTTTTTGGTCGTTTCCATTTTGAAAATTATGGAGGCACCCCCGTTTTAGGGGTAAACAAACCAGTTATAATCGGTCACGGTATTAGCAATGCCAAAGCATTTTTGAATATGATTTTACTTGCAGAAAAAATGATTCAAACTCGATTCTGTGAAATTATTACTAGCAAGTTTGAGAATCTATAGTATAATTCTATTTCTCTGCTACTCATCTAGTTTATTTTTCTACGCATAGCCCTTATTTTCGTTTAAAACTTCTGTATTTCTTTATTCCCTGTTTCTTATAAATTAGTTTATTTTTACTTTATCACTAAAGTGTAAATACATGTGGTTAAATAATATTTTAGAAACTATTGGCAATACCCCACTCATTCGTTTGAATAAAATAACGAGTGAAATACCTGCCACCGTTCTTGCTAAAGTAGATTATTTTAACCCAGGCAATTCTATTAAAGATAGAATGGCTTTGAAAATGGTAGAAGTAGCAGAAGCAGAGGGAAAACTAAAACCAGGTGGTACCATTATAGAATGTACGAGTGGTAATACTGGAATGGGCCTTGCCTTAGTAGCCATTGTGAAAGGATATAAATGCATATTCACCACCACCGATAAGCAGAGTAAAGAAAAGATGGACATATTAAGAGCAGTGGGTGCTGAAGTAATTGTATGTCCTACCAATGTTGCTCCAGAAGATCCTAAAAGTTATTATTCTGTAGCTAGAAAATTAGCTGCTGAAACACCTAATTCATATTTTTTTAATCAGTATGATAATTTAGCCAATCGTCAGGCGCATTATGAAAGCACTGGCCCAGAAATTTGGAATCAAACGGATGGAAAAATTACACATTTAGTTTGTACGGCGGGTACCGGAGGAACTATTACAGGCACTGCAAAATATTTAAAAGAAAAGAACCCCCATATTCAAATATGGGCCATTGACCCTGTTGGTTCTTTACTTACTCATTACTTTCAAACTGGTATCGAAGACCATACTTATGTTCAACCCTATATTGCAGAGGGCTTTGGAGAGGATTTTATTCCTGCAAATTACGACATGTCTTTAATTGACCACTTTGAGCAAGTAACTGATAAAGAAGGAGCTTTAATGACAAGACGTTTGGCAAAAGAAGAAGGTTTATTTTGTGGCTATAGTGCAGGTTCTTGCATTTTAGGATTACTTCAATTAAAAGATAAATTAAAAAGCTCCGACCTTGTTGTTTGTATTTTACATGACCATGGAAGCAGGTATGTAGGCAAGGTCTATAATGACGAATGGATGAAGTCTAAGGGTTTTTTATAAAGGACTGATTTTCAATTAAAAATCTGTGTATATATCCCAAATTTGGGGATTATTTTATGCTAATTCCAAGGCATTTGCTAACAAGGGTTTGGGCCATAAATTGTATATTTGTCACTCAATAATTAAACTATGAGCAAGTACAGAGCAGGGGTTTTATTTGGTAAAGAATTAGAAACATTATACAATGATGCTAAGCAAAATAAATTTGCCATTCCAGCAGTGAATACTACAGGAACTGACACTATTAACGCCGCTATTGAAACAGCTGCTAAAGTGAACTCGCCTATCATTATTCAATTTTCTAATGGAGGTGCGCAATTTATTGCAGGAAAAGGAATGCCTAATGAAAATTTACAAGCCAATATTCAAGGCGCTATTGCAGGTGCACTTCATGTTCACCAAGTAGCAAAATTTTACAATGTTCCTGTAATTTTACATACCGACCACGCAGCAAAAAAATGGTTACCATGGATTAGCGCTTTAATTGATGCTGGTGAACAATATAAAAAAGAAAAAGGGCAACCTTTATTCAGTTCTCATATGTTGGATTTATCTGAAGAGAGTTTAGAAGAGAATATTCAAACTTCTGTTGAATTTTATAAAAGAATGGCTCCATTAGGCATGAGTATTGAAATTGAATTAGGGGTAACGGGTGGTGAAGAAGATGGCGTAGATAATAGCAGTGTTGACAATGATAAATTATATACACAACCAGAACATGTTGAATATGCATACACTGAATTAAGTAAAGTAGGTAATTTATTTACAGTGGCTGCTGCATTTGGAAACGTACACGGTGTATACAAACCAGGTAATGTAGAATTAAGACCCGATATTTTAAATAATAGCCAAGTATATATTCAGAAGAAATTAAATACAGCAGAGAAGCCTGTATATTTTGTTTTTCATGGTGGTTCGGGTTCACCCCAAAATCAAATTAGAGAAGCCATTGGATACGGTGCTATTAAAATGAACTTAGATACCGATTTACAATGGGCTTTCTGGGAAGGTATACTAGAATACTACAAAAAGAATGAGGCTTACTTACAAGCACAACTAGGTAATCCAGAAGGAGCCGACAAACCTAATAAAAAGTACTACGACCCAAGAGTTTGGTTAAGAAAAGGTGAAGAATCCTTTATTAAAAGATTGGAAGTAGCTTTCGATGATTTAAACTGCATTGGTAGAAACGCTTAAGGGTGGTTGTTTGTTTTTATATAACTTCATAAGGAATTAAACAGTTGCTTAACTATTTGAAATAAAAAAGAATTATGAGAAATAGAGAAGAAGATATTGAAGTAAACTTAACTGGTGAAGAAATGTCAACTTCTGAAGCTAGTAAGTCAAGATGGTTTAAAAGAATTAGAAAGGGAATTACAACTTCTACTGCAGATAAAAAAGAAACACCAGAAGGTCTTTGGACGAAATGTCCATCTTGTAATCATATATGCACTAGTTCTGAATTAAAAGAAAACTTATTCATTTGTTCAAAATGTAATTTTCATCATCGTATAGGAAGTGACGAGTATTTTGATATTTTATTTGACGAGGGTCAGTGTACTGAACTTTTTGATAATATTAAAAGTAAAGACGCATTAAACTTTACCGATTTAAAAAATTATCAAAAACGCTTAGATGAAATTCACGCTAAAACCGACTTAAAGGATTCTATGCGTGTAGCAGTGGGTAAAATTAATGGAGAAAATATGGTAGTGGCTTGTATGGACTTTGAATTTATTGGTGGTTCATTAGGCAGTGTGATGGGAGAAAAATTTAGTCGAGCCGTTGATTATTGTATACAATATAGACTACCCTATTTAGTTATTAGCAAAAGTGGAGGAGCCCGTATGATGGAGAGTGCCTTTAGCTTAATGCAATTAGCTAAAACAAGCGGCAAACTTTCTCAACTAAGCGACGCCAAACTTCCATTTATTTCAATGCTTACCGATCCTACTTTTGGAGGCATTTCAGCAAGTTTTGGTATGCTTGGAGATATCAATATTGCTGAGCCAGGTGCTTTAATTGGATTTGCAGGTCCGCGTGTAATTAAAGAAACCATTAAAAAAGATTTACCGGCAGGCTTTCAACGTAGTGAATTTTTATTAGAACATGGTTTTTTAGACTTTATCATTGATAGAAAAGACTTAAAAAATAAACTATCTGAAGTGGCTTACTTGTTCAAACATTAATCCATTTAGGAAGTCAATTTTTAATCCTATTTTTGTATCCCGGCGCTATATCAGTTCCGGGATTTTTTATGGCCAAAGCGAAATCAGTACAAGCAAAAGAATTGAATAATAGGCAGGCCTATTTCAACTACCACATAGAAGACAAATATGAGGCAGGCATTGTATTGTTGGGTACTGAAGTAAAATCTATTAGAGAAGGCAAGGTTAGTTTCAATGACTCCTTCTGCATGTTTGATAAAGGAGAGTTATGGGTTCGTGGTCTATTTATTAATGCTTATACCCATGGCAATGTCAACAATCATATCGAAGTACATGACCGTAAATTATTATTGCAAAAAAGAGAGTTGGAAAAATTAGAGACAAAGGTGAAAGAAAAAGGATATTCCATTATACCCTTACGTATATTTTTTAATGATAAACATTATGCCAAAGTAGAAATTGGTGTAGGTAAGGGTAAAAAAGAATTTGATAAGCGTGAAACAATTAAGTCGCGAGATGTTGATAAAGAAATTAAACGACTACTGAAGCGCTAATGATAAAAAACTTATTTAAATCACCAATTACTCATACTTTTTCTTAGGTGCTTCCTCGCCTTTTAATTGTTCAGCAATGGCAGAAGGATGTGGTTTATAAGTAGTAGCATAAGCAATGGCTAGCAAAACAGAAAATCCACCAAATGACCAGGTTAGTTCAATAGGTATTAACCAATAGCCCCAAAGTTTATTTACAGCTGCTTTTTGAGGGTTACTTAATTCATAAATTAATTCTATTTTCTTTCCTATTTTAGAAGCAAATTCAGCGCTATCTAATTCAAGCTTATATTCTTTGCCATATTCAGAATAGATAGCCATTATCTTAGTCGCAGAGTCACTACCTTCTTTTATAATCATTCCAGGAGCCGTTTCACTATCAAAATAATCTGGCACCCTACTAAATGGTAGGTATAATAAAAAACAAGTGAGAAATAATATAATGGCAGACTTGATCATACAAAAAAAGGATCTAAATTAAAAGAGCCCCTAGTATTGCTACCAAGGACTCTTAAAGCGAATTTATAATTTATTTTAATTACTCAAACTTCTAAAGTCAACGGGTACTAACTTACTTACCCCAGGTTCTTGCATAGTCACACCATATATAACATCCACAGCACTCATGGTTTGTTTATTATGTGTAACAATAATAAACTGTGAATTATCACTAAACTTTTGGATCATTTGTGTGAACTTACCAACGTTGGCATCATCTAATGGGGCATCTACCTCATCCAAAATACAGAAAGGAGCAGGCTTAATTAAATATATAGCAAACAACATAGCCGTTGCAGTCAAGGTTCTTTCTCCTCCACTTAATTGACTAATTGAAGATGGCTTTTTACCTTTAGGGCGAGCAACAATTTCAACAGCTGTATCGGCTAAGTTTTCTGGATCTACTAATATTAAGTCACAAGAATCTTCTTCAGTAAACAAGGCTTTAAAAACCTTTTGGAAGTTTTCTCTTGCTTGGTTATATGTTTCTAAGAATGCCTTATTTGCTGTCGCTTCAACTTCTTGAATAGTGAGCATTAAACTTTCTTTAGCAGTCACTAAATCGTTCTTTTGTTCAGAAATAAAATCGAAACGCTTTTTCATTTCAGTATAGGCTTCAATAGCTGTAGGATTTACTTCGCCCATATTTTCCAAACGTTTCTTCATTCTATCAGCACTAGCTTGTAATTCTTCTAATGAAATTTCAGTGGCTCTACCTTCATCTAAAATTTCTTCTAATTCTACTTTAAACTCAACATTTAATCTTTCTTTCATGCCAGACAACTGTAATTTTAAATTATTCAGTTTGTCTTTAATTTCATTAATTAGTTGATCAATTAATTCTTTAGACTTAATCTGCATTCTTAATGCACTCTCTTTTTCTTGCAGAACATTTCTTAAATTATAATAAGACTGATCGGCTTCATTTAATTTTACTTCTTCTTCATCCTTAGTTTTTAATAACTTAACTAAGTCTTCTTCTAATTGTGCTAGTTCGGCACGGCTTTCTACAATAGCAGCACTTGCTTCTGTTAATTGAACACTGTTGGTTTGAATTTGAGCGTGTAAATCATTTAATTGATTTTCCTTAAATACCACTTCTTGTTGCAATGCCTCAATTTTGCTAAACTGCTTTGTTAATTGCAAGTTCATTTCATTAAACTCCCCAGAAGCTAAATGATAAGCTTGCTCGGCTGCTTGATAAGCCAATTCAACATCATTTAAATTTGACTGTGTATCTTGTAAGGATAAATTCAAAGCATCCAAAGCAATTCTAGTATCTGCTATTGCTATATGTTCTTCATTAATTTTATCTTCATATTCTTTTAACTTAACAATGGCTGCAGATTGGGCTAATTGTAAATTCTCTAACCTATTCTTATTAGCAAAAACCTCATTTATTAAAGTATTCACTGCTTGACTGGTAGCACGTAATTCATTCTCTTTTAAAAGTTCATTGAACTGCAATACAGAATTATGCTGTGTTTGTATAGTGGCTTTTAAATCGTTTACAACTTTCTCTTGTGCTTGAATATCTTCCAATAATTTTTCTAAATTCTTAGCACGTCCAATTTTTTTCCCTTCAAATAAACCTACACTACCTCCTGTTAAAGTATATTTACCTCTTACATACTTCCCTGTTTTTTCTAAAATTATACCTGCATAGTCACTGGATAAAGCTTGTTCATTTTCAGCAATAAATACATTGCCTAATAAATGATTGGCTAAAGCGCTATACTTACTATCTATTTCAATGACAGATAAAGCAGCAATGGTATTTGATGGTGCGGCATTTGATGTAGCTCCATTTAATTGATCTAATAAAAAGAAATTCGCCTTGCCTTTTTTATTATCATCCAATAATTGTACAGCCTGCATACCTTCTTTAAGATCATTGACTACATAATAATTTAAATAAGGTTCTAAAACATTTTCAACAGCAGCACGGTAGGCTTCTTGAACATACAATATATCAGATAAAATAGGTGCTTGATGATTCCATCCCGTATTCTTGTGTAAAAACTTCACACTATCGGGATAACCTTCCATGGAGTCTACTAAGCTCTTTAATAAATCATATTCGTTCTTCTTCGCATCTAATTTTCTTGTTTGTTCTGCTAGTTCTGATCTTAGTATTTCTAATTGCTCCTGTGTTTCAAAAATACTTGCCTTTGCATTATCATGTTGAATTTGCAAAGCAGCTAAATGAGCTTTATTAAGCTCCAAGTCGGCTTCTTTAGTGGTTAATTGAGAAGTGATATTTTCAATTTGTATAGCTCTATTTTTTTGTTCTTCCTCTATTTGCTGATGAGATCTTTGTACATTTTGAATAGAAGTATCTGATACAGCTACTTTTTTCTCCGCATCAAATTGATTTCTTTGAATTTGTTGATAAGACTGACGTAGATTGTCTAAAACAGCTCTTTGACTATCGAAAGAATCTCTTTTTTCTGATAATGCTGTTTGAGATTGGTCAACCCTTGTCTTAAAGTCTTGATAAATTTTCTCTTCCTCTACTACTTGCAGTTTAGTATATTCAATTGAATCACCAATTGTTTTTAATTGGCCTTCTGCCTTTAATAAAAATTCTTGAAGAGAGGCTTCTTTATCATTTAAATAGTCTAATCGTTGTGCAGCAAGATTTTTATCATTCTCCTTTGTTCTTAGTGAAGATAAACTGTCATTAAATTGATGCTGCATTGTTTGCAAGCCCTTTTCTTTTTCAATAAACACCAATCGCTCAACCTCTAATGATGCTTCTTCTAAAGCAATAGCAGCTTCTAATTGAAATTTCTTATCTGTTTCTGCTTCTTGTTGATCATTTAGCTCTTTATAGCTAATATTAAAACCTTCTAAAGAAGCCTTTGCAAGTTCTATTGCAGTGTCTTTGTAATCTTTTTTGATTTCAAAATACTTTTCCGCTTTTTTAGCTTGGTTCTCTAAAGTTTTTAACTGATTATTAATTTCAAATAATAAGTCTTCGATACGGGCTAAATCTTGTTCAGTCGCATCTAACTTATTTTTTGCTTCTTTCTTTCTTGTTTTATAAATTGTAATACCCGCTGCTTGTTCTAACATTCTACGACGGCTATTGTCTTTATCTTTAATGATATCATCTACCATACCTAATTCAATAATAGCATAACTATCGGTACTTACTCCTGTATCTAAAAATAAATTATGGATGTCTTTCAAACGACAGGCCACATCATTTAAACGGTATTCACTCTCCCCGTTTTTATAAAAACGGCGCGTTACTGTAATGGTGCTAAACTCTGTGGGTAATAAGTTTTTAGTATTTTCAAAAGTAAGGCTTACTTCAGCCATACTACTTGCCGATCTGGTTTTACTTCCGTTGAAAACTAAAGAATCTAAATTCTCACTTCTTAAAGCTGAAATTTTCTGTTCTCCAATTACCCATCTTATGCTATCAATGATATTACTTTTACCACAACCATTTGGCCCGATAATGCCCGTAATTCCTTCATCAAAACTTACAATTGTTTTGTCAGCAAAGCTCTTGAACCCTTTGATTTCTAATGACTTTAGTCTCACTTTTTTTCTTCTATTTTATGTCTGCGAACATAAGAAAAAGAGCCAAGAAATCAAGGCCTAAATGCTATTTTGTGTACAATTAGTGGAGAAAAATTAAACCTGTGGAATAAGCCTACCTCCAAGTGTGGCTAAGGTTCTTGATGGGAACTTGTTAACGACCATAAAGTCATGTGTAGCCATTACAATAGCTGTTCCGTCTTCTTTGGCTATTTGAAATAGTAATTGCATGATTTCATCACTTGTTTCAGGGTCTAAACTACCTGTTGGCTCGTCTGCTAATAATAATTTAGGTGAGTTTAATAAGGCTCTAGCAATATCCACCCTTTGTTGCTCACCCCCACTCATTTCATAGGTCATTTTAAAACCTTTATTTTGTAGTCCTACTTTAGCTAGTACATCTTCAATTTTTTGTTCTACTAAACGTTCATCTTCCCAACCAGTAGATTTTAACACAAAACGTAAGTTTTCATGTACATTTCTATCAGTTAATAATTGAAAGTCCTGAAAAACTATTCCTAAATTTCTTCTTAAAAAGGGAAGTTTCTTCCAATCCATTTCCTTGAGGTCAAAACCCACTACCATTCCATTTCCTTCGGTCAGCGTAATTTCTCCATATAAGGTTTTTAACAGACTACTTTTACCAGTCCCTGTTTTACCAACTAAATAAACAAACTCCCCTTTTTGAACAGAAAAGTTTACATCTTGCAAAATAAGATTCCCACTTTGGTAAATATTTACCTTTTCTAATTGCACTACTATTTCGCTCATATCTTATTTTATTAGTGTATAAATATTTTGAAGTGTTCTATAAAATTTAAAAATATTCAATGTTATAAATTGTACAATGCCTTAAAAATTTAATATTCTAAATTAATAGCTAAAACTTTCTTTTCCAAAACTTCCTTTTAAAGTTAATTCTTTTTTGTTAGAAGCTTCTACCCGGCCAATAATTTGTGCTTCTATATGGAAAGTCTTTGCCAAACTAATTAAATCCATGGCTGCATTTTCATCAGTAAAAATTTCTAAACGATGACCCATATTAAATACTTGATACATTTCTTTAGTGTTTGCCCCTGAATTTTCTTGAATCAATTTAAATATGGGAGGCACTTCTAAAAAATTATCTTTTACAATATGCATGGGGCCAGGTAAATACTTCATGCATTTTGTTTGTCCACCTCCACTACAATGTATCATTCCTTTAACTACTTCAAAATGCTTATCCAGTATGGCTTTCACTAAGGGTGCATAAGTTCTAGTGGGGCTTAATAAAAGCTTCCCAATACTTATTTCACCAAAACCAGGTATGTCTAAGGTATCGGTCATTTTATTTTTTCCAATATATACCACTTGTTCTTTTAAGCTAGGCTCAAAAGTTTCAGGATATTTATTTGCATAATTATGTTCTAATACATCATGTCTTGCACTAGTAAGTCCATTACTTCCTAATCCACTATTATAAGCTGTTTCATAACTAGCTTGCCCATAACTAGAAAACCCAACAATGACTTGCCCAGGCGCAATTTTGTCATTAGTAATAAGTTTTGCTTTTGGCCATCTTGCTGTCATAGTTCCATTCACAGCAATTGTTCTTACCACATCGCCTACATCCGCAGTTTCTCCTCCTAAAAATTCAATTTGGATACCAAATTTTTTCAAAGTATTAAAAAAGTCTTGCGTACCATTTATAACTTCACTTAAAACATCGCCTGTAATAACTAGTTTATTTCTATCAATAGTTGAAGAAAATAATATTTGATCATAAATACCTACACATAATAGATCGTCTAAGTTCATCGCAATAGCGTCTTGTGCAATGCCTCTCCAAATACTAGCGTCACCTGTTTCTTTCCAATAGAGATAGGCAAGTATACTTTTAGTACCAGCACCATCGGCATGCATGATATTAATATAGTCAGATTGACCCCCTAAATAATCGGCATATAACTTACAAAAAGCATTGGGATATAATCCCTGATCAAGGTCCTTAATAGCTTCATGGACTTCTTCTTTTTGAGCGGAAACACCGCGTTGGGCATACAATGACATGAATCAAAATTGGTTTATGGCACAAAGGTACAATTGTTTTACATTTGTGCCATATTTAGACAACTAAGATGAAAGTTCACTACGATTTACAACAATTACCAACTTTTCAACATGCCGTAATTACCACAGGTGCCTTTGATGGTGTTCATATTGGTCATCAGGAGATAATTAGCAGAATGAAGCAAATAGCTCTAGAAATAACTGGAGAAACTATCATTATTACCTTTCATCCACATCCAAGAAAAGTCATTTCCTCTATTCCAGGAGAAATTAAACAATTGACTAGCCTGGAAGAAAGAATTGAATTATTAGCCAATAGCGGCATTGATCATTTAGTGGTTGTTAATTTTGATTACGCTTTTTCTAATTTAACTGCCGATGAATACATTAAAACCTTTTTATTTGACCATTTTCACCCGCATACTATTTTAGTAGGCTATGATCATAGGTTTGGAAAAGGCCGCAATGGCAATTTTGAACAATTGCAAAAATTTGGAAGAGAACTAGGTTTTAAAGTCGAACAGATTCATGAAAAAATTGTTTCAGATGAAATTGTAAGTTCTACCCATATTAGAAACTATATACTAGAAAATCAAATTGAGAAAGCCAATACTTTGCTGGGTTACCCTTATTTATTTAATGGTTTTGTGGTAAGAGGTAATCAAATAGGACGCACCATTGGTTTCCCTACTGCGAATTTACATATCAATAATGAAGAAAAAATAATTCCTTCTAATGGCGTATACGCCGTTAAAGTAAAAGGTAATTGTTTAGGAGAAACCATTTATAATGGAATGATGAATATTGGTATAAGACCAACTGTAGATGGACAAAAGAAAGTCATTGAAGTACATATATTAGATTTTGATCAAGACATTTATGAGCAAAATTTAACGGTCATGGTATACGAATATATTAGAGGTGAAGTAAAGTTTGAAGGACTAGATGCTTTAAAAATACAACTTGCCAAAGACAAAATAACTGCAGCTGCAATTTTAAAGAAATATCAATAACCTTAAGCTGACTGCTTATCAGGGATATCCATAATTTTAATGACTAACTCTTTGAGTAAATCGGCATCGGTATTATCTGCATCATTTATGCCTACTACCCTTAAATTATACTCGTGTATTAACAATAAAATATGTTCCACTTTTGAATAAGAATACTGTCTGAGAGCCGCTAAATAAATTTTAACTGCAAAAAAGGAAATGCCTACTTCACTCATAATTCTTTTTTCATCACTTGTATTTAATCCATAAATAGCATAAATCTTAGAAAAAAAAGCATACAAAGTAGGAAGTATTAATTGAATAGGTGCTGCTTTATTATTGGACTCAAAAAACTGAATCATTCGAATGGCTTTGGCAAAGTTTTTTTGCCCCACTGCCTCTTGAAATTCAAAAGCATTGTATTCTTTACTAATGCCAATATATTTCTCAATATCATCTTCTGTCATTTTTTTTCTATCCCCTAAATTCACAATAAGCTTTTCTAATTCATTTTGAATTCTACTTAAATCATTGCCAATATGATCTACTAAAATTTGTACCGCCTTGGGCGCAATTTGATAGCCTCTTTCAGCCACCCACTCATTCACCCACTCTGGCAGTTTACTATCATACATTTTTTTAGTGGCAATAAAAGTAGTTTTGGATTTTAATAATTTGCCAAAAGTTTTACGACCATCAATATTTTTATCCTTATATGCCACAATTAAAATAGTAGAAGACAAAGGATTTTCTACATAAGATTCCAACTTCTCTATTTGACCCATAAGTTGTGCCTCTTTAATAATGACCACCTGTCTTTCTGCAAAAACTGGATATCGTTTACAGGCATTCATAATATCTGTCCATTCTGCATCCTTCCCATAAAAAATAGTGAGATTAAAAGCCTGTTCAGTTTCGGGAAGTAGTTGCTTTTCAGCATAGTCTACCACCTTATCTATATAGTATGCTTCTTCCCCTTCAAGCCAGTATACGGCATCAAAAACATTCTTTTTCCAATTAGCAATAATTTTGGATGTAGGCATATTCAAATATAAAGATAAGTCCCACTTGAATATTAATTTTTTATAAATAATTGATTAAAAATCAATCCACTATTAACTTAGTGTATATTAATTAGTAATATGTTCCAATTTCTGTATCTTTGTAGCCTTAAACTAAATATTTTTTTATGAGTAACGAATCTTCAAGCATGAGTAGTAAAATAACGATTGGGGTTTTAGTATTAATCATTATTGGTTCTTGGATCTATTTTAATAGTTCAAAAGTGGACATTATTACTACCTATGACAATAAAATTGCTGTCATTGACAGTGCAAAATCTAAAATTCAAGCTGAATTCATTGAAGTATCTGCTAAAGCAGACTCTTTAACCAACCAAAATACTAGCTTACAAGGTGATCTATTAGACAAGACTAATCAAATTCAAAAATTAAAATCTAATATTAGTACAATTTTACGCAAACAAAATGCGACTGATACAGAATTAGCAGAAGCGAAAGCTTTAATAGCCGATTTAAATGGCAAAGTAAGTACCCTGTTTGCAGACCTTACAAAAGCACAAGCTGAAAACAAAGAATTGACAACAAAAAATGAAGTATTAACAAATACCAATACCACCTTAAATACTAATTTGACAGCTACTCAAAAAGAGAAGGAAAGATTACAAGATCTTGGCTCTACTTTACACGCTTCAACTTTCACTATTCAGGCTTTGAGAATTAGAGAAGATGGCACAGAGAAAAAAACAACTAATACAAGAAGAGCAAATACCATTAGATTGTCTTTTCAAATTGACAAGAATAAAATCACTCCCACAGGATCACAAGAATTATTTGTTTGCATCACAGCTCCAGACGGTAAATCATTTAATGAAACTGGCAAGATTAACACAAGAGAAGATGGGACTAAAGCCTATTCTAACAAATTATCGGTTCAATATGAACAAAATAAAGAATTACCTATAAGTTATGATATCAAAAATATTAAATTCACTGAAGGAGAATATTTAGTTGAAATTTACCATAACGGTTTCAAAATTGGAGAAGGTAAAACTAAATTAACAAAGAGTTTGTTTTAAAAAAGAGTTTCTTCTAAAAATTGAAACTTTAAGAACAAGATTTTTTAAAATTAAGTTCCTAAAAATATTATCTATAGAAAAGGCCTCCCGTAAAAAGGAGGCCTTTTTTTAATATTACTTTTTAAATAAAGTAAATGATTTACTAAATCTAGTTTACTAATTCATTGGTATTGCTAAAATCCTGCATCATACCTCCAATAGGTATTTCATTGTAGGATAAAGCATAAAACCATAATTGAATAGCAGCAGGAGAAATAGATTCTACAAAGAAATTCGCTTTGCTTAACAAAGGAATTAATTTGCTAGTTAATTCATGCACATCAGTCCCCTCTTCGGAAACAGTATATGCTCTTAATAATCTTTTTAGCTGTGCTAATTCATTGTCCAATAAATGATCGAAGGCGTGCAGTTGTATAAATTCCGAAACGGCTTCATACAACATTGCTTTGTTAGTTGCTTTCATACATTTTGTTTTTATAGGTTTTCGATTACAATGTAAAGTTCAATACATATTGTTTCCTTATTGTTAACAATAGTCATATTTTCATTCTTGTGGAAAACTTAGCCAAAAATGTTCGTATAGCTATTAAAATGAATCAATGGCAGATTAAGCAATTGAAATTGAGCAGGTTAATTGAAATAAAATCTTAGAAATTAAGCTAAGACAATTGCCGATAGTGCAGGTAGGTTCAACAATAATTGATTCCATTCTCCTTTTTCATCTTGAGGATATAATTTAATACTGGCATTGGTTAAATCTCCAGCTCCCCAAAACTTTTTTTCGTCTGAGTTGAAAATTACTGACCAAACTTTCTTCCCTTGAACATGTATAGGAAATTGATGTCTTGGAACGGGCGTCATATTCATGACAATTAAAATATCATTTTCAGGTTTCAACCCTTTTCTTTTAAAGGCAATCACGGCTTCCTCTCTTTTATGAATCTCTACCCATTCAAAACCAGCTGGGTCAAATTGTAGTTCATACAAGGCAGGATTATTTTTATACAATTCATTGAGTGCTTGTACTGTTTTGCGCATACCTGCATGAGATTCTATTTTTAATAAGTCCCATTGTAATTCAGTGGTATAATTCCATTCCTTGGTAGCAGCAAATTCATTACCCATAAATAATAATTTAGCACCAGGATGCAGAAACATATAGGTAAACATTAATCTTAAATTTGCAAACTTTTGCCAGTCATCACCAGGCATTTTATAAATTAAAGGACTTTTACCATGTACTACTTCATCGTGGCTTAATGGCAGCATAAAACTCTCATCATAAAAATACATCATGGAAAATGAAAATTTATCCTGTTGCATTGATCTAAACAAAGGGTCTAATTTAAAATAATCTAAGGTATCATGCATCCAACCCATCATCCATTTCATGCCAAAACCTAATCCATCCATAAATGTAGGCTTACTTATACCTGGCCAATCAGAAGCTTCTTCTGCAATGGTTTGTATGTATGGAAAGTCACGGTATAAGGTTTCATTTAAATCCTTAATAAAAGCAATGGCTTCTATATTTCCATTCCCCCCAAACTCATTGGGCTCCCATTCTCCTGCTTCCCTACTGTAATCTAATCTTAACATAGAACTCACGGCGTCTACCCTGAGTCCGTCGATATGAAATTGATCGCACCAAAAACGGGCGCTGCTAATTAAAAAAGATTTTACCTCCCCTCTTTTATAATTAAATATATATGAATTCCAATCGGGATGATAGCCTTTTCGCATATCGGCATATTCGTATGTATTAGTGCCATCAAACATAAACAAGCCATGCGCATCATAAGGAAAATGAGAAGGCACCCAGTCTAGGATAACACCAATTTCTGCTGCATGAAATGCTTCTACTAAGGCCGCAAATTCTTGTGGGTTGCCAAAACGAGAAGTGGGCGCAAAAAATCCAACTCCTTGATATCCCCAGCTACCATCAAAAGGATGTTCCATAACAGGCATAAACTCCACATGAGTAAAGCCCATTTCCTTTACATAAGGAACTAATAAATCAATAAGTTGAATATAGGAATTGTAAGAATTCTCATCCTCTTTATTAGGGCGCATCCAACTAGCCAAATGCACTTCATAAACCGAATAAGGTTGGTCGGTTCTATTTTTTATTTTTCTTTTTTCTACCCAATTGTTGTCCTTCCAATTATAATTCGTTTGCCAAGTAATGGAAGCGGTCAAGGGCCTTAATTCCCAATAATTAGCAAATGGGTCACCTTTGTCTAGCTTCACCCCTTTATAGCCATGAATATGGTATTTATATACTTCTCCTTGATGTATACCTGGAACAAAGCCTTCCCAAATACCAGAACTGTCTTGTCTAACTTTTAATAAATGGGTTTCATTATTCCAATCATTAAAATTTCCTTTTACATATACCGCTGTTGCATTAGGTGCCCATACAGCAAAGTAGGTACCCTTCGTACCGGACACTTCTAATTGTTTATTGCCAAAGAATTTATACAAAGCATAATGTGTGCCATTTTGAAAATTTTGCACATCTTCATCTGTAAATAAAGAATAGTTCCAAACAGCTTGCTTAGTATCTACAAAATGAAGCTCCTCGTATTTTGGCATAATTATTTCGTTAATTCAATCACTTGCATTGTCATAGCAGCCACTGTAAATTCGTTTCCTATATTTTCTCCCGTCACAATATTTTTTCCACCTTTAAACCCATCGGTTCTTTCTGCATATTTTTCAAAATTAAGTTTTCTTTCTTTGGTATCGGTATTCATTACACACATAATAGTTTGCCCTTTTGTATATCTAAAATATACATAGAGGCCCTCTTCAGGTATGTATTGCATCATGGCGCCTGCCTTTAAAGCGGCAGATGATTTTCTATAAGTTCCCAAAAACTGCACATAATGTAAAAAGTCTTTTTCTTGGTCTGTCATGCCAACTTCTGTAAAAGCATTCTTTTTATCGCCTGGCCAACCTCCAGGAAAATCAAGTCTTACCCAGCCATCAGGATTAGAAATGCCCTTCATTAAAACTTCTGAACCATAATATATTTGTGGAATACCTCTACATGTCATTAACCAAGCATAGGCCATTTTAGTTTTGGGTATACTTTCTCCTAAAGAAGAATGTATACGCGTCATATCATGGTTGTCTAAGAATATAACATTATTACTAGGTACTTTGTACAAATAGTCATTGCTTAAACTATTGTATAATTTAATCACCCCTCCGCCCCAATCATTTTTTTCATTCAGTGCGGGTAAAATACCTGAAAACAATAAATTAAAATCGGATGTAGCATGTAAATTACTTTTATAAGGAATATTTAAATTATTTCGAACATAATAAGCCTGAGAAGAAACGCCGTCCACCCAACATTCTCCAAAGGCAAATATATTTGGATACTCATCTATAAGGGATTGATTCAATCTATTCATTACCTCTACATTGCAATACTTATAGGTATCAATTCTGAATGCATCAATTCCAAAAGTTTCCACCGACCAAATAGCGTTTTGAGTTAAATATTTTTCTACAAAAGGATTCTCTTGATTCACATCGGGCATTTCGGTCGTAAACCATCCATTAATCATTTTTTCTGCATCCACTTTTGAGTGATGAGGATCAAATACAGCTTGTTCTCTATAATGGGTTTGAGTATAGGAAGGCCACTGATGTACCCAGTTTTTATCTGGTGCATCTTGTACTAAGAAATGAAAACGACCAAAATGATTATACACAATGTCTTGAATTAATTTCATGCCTCTTTTATGAAGGCTATCGCTTAATATCAAATAAGCTGAATCACCCCCAAAACGTTTTTCAATGGCGTAATTATTGGTAGCTGCATAACCATGCTCTGTTCTATCAGGCATATCATTTTCAACAACGGGTGTCATCCATAAAGTAGAAACTCCTAGTTTTTCAAAATAATCCAAATGATTCCTCACTCCTTTTAAATCTCCCCCATGTCTTAAAAAAATAGAGTCTCTATTTAAAGACTGGTCTTTCAACCCTGCAATTTGGTCATTACTAGGATCCCCATTACTAAAACGATCAGGCATTAAGAAATAAATAAGGTCAGCTGGATTAATTCCCTGTGCAAATAAAGTTCCTCTTCCCTTTCTTCGTGAAAGCAATGACCAAGGGGTATTTGTTTTTTCTCCCTTATTGTTAAAAATAAAGTTTACGGTTCCTGGTTTTGCAGATGCCGCAATTTCAATATCCACAGCTATATAATGTCCATTTTCAAAATGATGCACTCTAAGTACTTTCAAGCCCTGGTAATTTGCATTCACTTTTACCTCAGAGAAATTGGCACTTGTATTTCTAAATAAAATTTGAATTTTATTGTACTTCATTTGTGTAAACCAATTGGCGGGATAGGCCTCTATGGTTTGTCCATTTGCCATAGATAGGAATGTACAATTCAATAGAACAATGATCAATATTATGGAACGGAGTAAAAAACGAGTCTTCATATTTAATTTTTCTTCTTTTAATTTCTTCTTTTATTTTTTCTATTTATTTTTTTTCTTCTTTAATAATAATAGCACAAACTATGCCTGCTAATACTAATAAGAAGCCTCCTATTTGAACAGCCATTAATCTATCGTTGTGTAAATAGGTAGACATAATTTTTCCGAAAAAGATAGATGCTAATATTTCAGGTAGTACAATAAAGAAATTAAATATACCCATATAAATGCCCATTTTTTGTACAGGAATAAAACTAGACAACATTGAATAAGGCATGGATAAAATAGAAGCCCAAGCAATACCCACTAAGCCCATACTTACATACAATAAATTAGGTACTTGCACATAATACACTGAAATTAACCCAATACCTCCTATTAACAAACAAGTAGTATGCGTTAATTTTTTTCCCAATTTACTTACTAAAAAAGGTAAACTGAAAGAGAAGCCAAATGTAACTAAATTTAAAATAGCAGAAGTGGTATTGGCATGCTCTAAACCCATGGTATAAATATCGCTGCTAGTAATGGGGTCGCCATGAAATAATTGACTAGCTACTCCTGTGCTATAATAAAACCACATTAAAAATAGTCCTGGCCAAGTAATAAAATTAACCAAGGCTAATCTTTTCATTTGTACTGGCATATGTATTAATGAGTCGAGAATTTCTTTTACAATACCATTTTTATTCTCCTCTGTACTTTCTTTGGTTGCAGAAGGAGGATATTCCTTACTCTTAAAAACAGTATATAAAACAGATAATAAAAAAACAACCCCTCCAATATAAAAGGAAAGTAAAATATTTTGAGGAATAGAACCGTTTGTTTTTTCTCTAGACACATGAAACCAATTCACCAATAACTGTGGTAAATAACCTGCAATAAAAGAAGCCAGTCCAATAAACATACTTTGCATAGCAAAACCACGTGAGCGTTGCTTTTCGTCTAAATTATCGGCAACAAAGGCTCTAAAAGGTTCCATGGTTACATTAATACTAGAATCTAAAATCCATAATACACCAGCAGCAATCCAAATAGAACCTGCATTAGGCATTACAAATAATAAACATGAACTTAAAATAGCACCTACTAAAAAGAAAGGTCTTCTTCTTCCTAATTTTGGATGCCATGTTCGGTCACTAAAATACCCTATAATTGGTTGTACTAATAAACCTGTCATAGGCGCTGCCAACCATAAACCCGGTATTTGTTCTGGTGTAGCTCCCAGAAATTCATAGATGGCACTCATATTACCCATTTGTAAACTCCAGCCAAACTGAATGCCAAAAAATCCGAAACACATATTCCAAATTTGCCAAAAACTAAGTTGGACTTTATTACCCGTATAGGCAGTATTCATATATTAGAATTAAAATTTTAAATTTTTAGTATTACCATTTTTACAATTAGCAATACTGGTTTTATTATTTAGTAATATCCTTTAGATTTTTACTCCATCTTCTATATTATATACCCATTAGGTATAACCGCCCCTTTTTTAATAACCACTATGCCATCTTTGATAGTATATAAAGGGTGGTCAACTTTCTCTAAATGTTTCCCACCTTTAATTGTCACATCATTACCAATAGAGCAGTTTTTATCTACTATGGCATCTTCAATAATACATCTATCTCCAATACCTATTATAGGAGCTCCCTTTTTATGCTTCTCCTGAATTTGTTCAATATTTTCATAATAGTCACAACCCATAATATATGTATTCTTTATGACAGTATCAATACCTATGCGTGCTCGTATACCCACGACTGAATTAGTTATTTCTTTAGCATGTATTATACAACCTTCTGCAATTAGTGCTTTATTAATAATGGTGCCACTAATTTTTGCGGGGGGTAACATTCTAGCTCTAGTGTATACCGTTTGACTGCTATCAAATAAATTAAATAAAGGAATATCTTGTGTTAATGCAATATTGGCTTCAAAGAATGAATAAATATTTCCAATATCAGTCCAATACCCATCATATTGATAACTTAATACTTTGTAATGTGCAATAGAATCAGGAATGATTTCTTTTCCAAAATCGGTAGCATTTGGATGTACATCATTTAAAAATTCATTTAATATATTTTTATTAAAAACATAAATACCCATAGAAGCTAAATATTGGCGACCCTGCGCTTTCATTTCAGTACCTGTATCACTTATCCAGTCTTTTAAAATTTCTTTTTTAGGTTTTTCTACAAAAGAAGTTATCACATTTTCATGATTCGATTTTAAAATACCAAATTCTGGTGCTTCTCTATCTGCTACTGGAATGGTTGCAATAGTTAAAGCCGCCCCACTTTTTTTATGTGCATCAATCATTTTACTAAAATCCATTTGATATAATTGATCCCCACTTAAAATAAGCACATATTCAAAATCCATTTTTGCTAAATGTCTAAGCGACTGTCTCACAGCATCGGCAGTACCTTGAAACCAGCCTGGATTATCAGGGGTTTGTTCTGCAGCGAGAATGTCAACAAAACCTGAACTAAAAGCACTAAAATGATAAGTGTTTTTTATATGCTGATTCAAAGAAGCCGAATTAAACTGTGTTAAAACAAATATTCTGTTTAAATTACTGTTAATGCAATTACTAATAGGAATGTCAACGAGACGGTACTTGCCTCCAATTGGAACGGCAGGTTTAGACCTATTTGCTGTAAGAGGGTATAATCTTGAACCTGCTCCTCCACCTAAAATAATAGATACTGTTTCTTTTGCAAACATTGCCATAAATAAAATTTAATAATTTATTATTTGTTTATATAACTGACTCATATACTTTTTTATAAGAAGCAATGACCGATTGCCAACTATGATCAATTTGCATTGCTATTTGTATCATTGATTTCATTTGCTTTTTATTTTCATATACCTCAATGGCTCTGCCTATAGAATATACAATATCAGTTTCTGTAGCATGTAAAAATTTAATCCCAAAGCCGCCAGCATCACCCATATCTAACACTGTATCATGCAAGCCGCCTGTATCTCTCACTATTGGAATGGTGCCATAACGAAGGGCATATAATTGATTTAATCCACAAGGTTCTACTCTTGAGGGCATTAATAAAAAATCCGCTGCCGCATAAGCCTCATGGCCTATTTTTTCATCATAGCCAATAAATGTATTATACTGACCAGGATATAATTGCACTAAATAATTTAATGCCGATTCGGTAGCTGTATCTCCTGCACCAATAATAAAAAAATTAGCACCTTGTATAAATTTATCTAATGCATGTTGAATGGCACCTGGTAAAACATCGGCGGCTTTTTCGGCAACAAGTCTTCCAATAAATACGATAAGAGGTTTTGTATTATCTAAATTATACTTAGCGCATAATGCATTTTTATTTTTTTGTTTTCCTTCATACACTGTGCTAGTATCATAATGAAAAGGTATCATTGAATCTGTGGCTGGATTCCATATTTCATTATCTATCCCATTTAAAATACCAACACATTTATTTTGTTCATTTTTAAATAATAACTCTAAACCATTAGACTGCACTGATAACTGCTGCATATAACTTGGACTGACTGTGGTAACTTTGTCGGCGCATTTAACAGCTGAAGCTAATGAGTTAATACAATTATCCCATTCAAGTAAACCTTTTTGACTCATATCCCATCTTGGTATTAAAATACTTTTATCCCAACCCATGATGCCTTGGTATTGTGCATTGTGAATACTTAAAATTGTTTTTACATTTTTTAATTTTTGATAATCGTAACAATATTTCATCATAAAAGGAATGAGTCCAGCTTGATGATCATGACAATGTACAATAGAGGGCAATGCAGTCCAATGACTCAGCCAATTTACCAACGCTACTTGAAAACCAATAAAGCGGTCAATATCGTCGCTATAGCCATAAATTTTGGGGCGGTCTAATAAACCATTAATATCGACTAAATATAAATCGTAGCCTAACTTACCTGTATTTTCTTTGATTATAGTATAATCGAAAAACCAATTACCTAAATTGGTACTGCCTTTATACTCAACGGCCCAATTATTTTCTTGTAAAAAAGGGGTTTTATACATGGGCATAACTACTAATGCTTTATCCCCTTGTTTATTTTGGTACTTTGGAACTGCGCCCACTACATCACCCAATCCTCCAGCTTTCGCCATAGGGTAAGATTCTGCACTTACATGAACTATGACCATGGATAGTTTTAATTTGATTCAATTTACTTCATTGTCCTTAAAACTC
>Ga0304728_1000693_pt1 | contig 27344 bp, 27 predicted proteins | sample C_130625_MF_Meta_FD_190476 | JGI IMG/M metagenome (GOLD analysis project Ga0304728, IMG submission 190476) | Freshwater microbial communities from Lake Croche, Canada to study carbon cycling - C_130625_MF_MetaG (v2) (version 2) | ecosystem: Environmental > Aquatic > Freshwater > Lake | place... | reverse complement strand
TAAAGTTATAATACAAAAACCATGGATGACGATTCATTCATGTACGCTGCCACTATTTTATATTTCATATGCTATGCACCCAGTGTCTACGCCGACTACAAAAATAAAAATGCAAATGTGTATAATTTACCCGAAAAACTTGTATCTTTATGCGCAACAACTTTCGGACTGGTTTATTCGATTCGTATAGATAATACGCCACTCATGGTAAATTATGGTCCGCATTTGGTGATGGAAACAATAACACTTCTATATAAACTGCAGTATATATACCGAAATTGGTCGGCTAAAGATAAAATTTATATTGCCTGTAAAGATAATACAGACGATGTCCGCGAAATGGATGTTGTGACCCCTATACATATGCACGAATTGCCGGTATGATTTTATGATTTTGTGGCGGCAGTTTTGATCAACTGTTTCACTTGGCCACCATTCAGGATTACTAGTCTCAACAGCGTATCTGACAGGAATTCAATGACATTATGATTGGTTTCCAAGAGATCCTTGGCGCGATAATAGGCTTCGTTGACCAGGTTGGATACCTCCTTGTCTATTTGCGATTCCGTCATTTCTGAATAGGTTTTTCCGAAACCCTCTTCGCGATAAAACGCCTGCAGTTTGTTTCCCATTCCGTACTTCTCAATCATTTCTCTCGCGAGACCATTCGCCTGTCTCAAATCCATGGTCGCGCCGACCGAGATAAAATCGTCACCGTAAAACACGGCTTCTGCGGCCTTGCCACCCAAGGCCACCATGAGGCGTTTCATCAACAGGTCCTTGGTATAGAGACCGTTCTCGGCAATGTCGTATTTTTCGGTAAACAGCGTGTATCCCGCCGCCCCCGAATAGGTGGCCTGAATGGTAATCTTTTGTAAATCGAAATAGTCGCTGAAATGATTCGCTATGAATCCGTGACCGATTTCGTGAATAGCAATGCGGTGCTTGGTTTGAGTATCACGACTGTCCACCTTTTTTTTGATGCCGATCTCCGCCTTTTCAATGGCGTCCAACATGTAATTATTATTAATCACTTCCACTTCATCGCGGGCAGCGAAAATTGCCGCCTCGTTCACAATGTTCTTCAGTTTGGCCCCCGAATATCCCACCGTGATTTTGGCGAGTGATTCGATATTCACAGTGTCGTCGATTGTCTTGTTTCTCAGATGCACTTTCAAAATGTCTTCACGGGATTTGGCGTCGGGGAGAGGAATGCGGACAATGCGGTCAAAACGCCCGGGGCGCAACAGCGCACTGTCCAATGTATCCATACGATTTGTGGCAGCCATGATAATCAATCCATCATTCTTGTTGAAACCGTCCATTTCGGTCAACAGCTGATTCAGGGTTTGTTCGCGCTCATCGTTACCGCCCATGAAGCCGTCACGCCCACGCTGTTTTCCGATCGCATCAATCTCGTCGATAAATACGATGCAGGGTAGATTATTACGAGCCTCTTCAAACAACTTGCGCACACGGAGCGCCCCCACCCCCACAAACATTTCGATGAATTCGGAACCGGAAATCGAAATGAAGGACGAATTGGACTCGGTCGCAATGGCTTTGGCTAAAAGAGTCTTTCCCGTGCCGGGAGGTCCCTCCAAGAGAATACCCCGAGGCAGAGTGGCCCCCACCTTTTGATAATAAGAGTTGTTGCGCATGTAGGAGACGAATTCGGTACACTCCTCCAACACCTCTTGAGAACCCGCCCAATCCGCAAAGGTCACATTGGTAGGGACTCTTATCTTTGTCGGCGGTTTTCCTAAACCAAACATTCCTTGGGGCGGTTGTCCCGAAAACCCGTTCATCATGCTATTCATTACAATCATGTTACGCAGGAAAAATATGAACATGATAGGGAAAAAGAGTCCGGATAGCGTACCAAACACATCCAGACCCGGGCTCGTGAAAACAGGCACCACATTGTTGGACAACGACACATCGACCAACTTTTGGGTGAGTAGGGGCGAAATAGTCGTATCGAACTGCACATTGTAGTTGGGAGAGACTGCTGTGACAGTTTTACTGTCCGGACTGAAATAGATGGATTCGAATTGGTTGGTTTCAATGCCGTCGATCAGAGTTTTCACTGTGATGGGTTGGTGGACTGGAAACAGGTTGGGACGGAGTCCCAGAATTTGAGTAATGTGAGAAATCATTATTACTGTGGTTATCAATATGCGCCTCATAATATTATTCTATTATAATATTATCCTTATATTTTATTATGAATTATATATTTCTGGAGTGTTTCTCAATGGTCCGTAAACATTACCGAAAGACGATATTGAAGGACAATGAATTGTAATTACATGTTCTGATATAGTAACTGTTGGATTTGGTTCAATAACTGATTAGTTTGTGATTGGTAATAAGGCATTTGCATAATTTGTTGTTGAAATGACTGTACCTGTCGTTGAAGATCTAGTATTTGTGTCTGTGGGTTTTGTCCGTACTGTTGTTGACGATTCTGTAATTGTTGTTGAAGATTTTGTATTTGCATCTGTAAAAATGGCGCCGTAAAAGGATTGTACTGTTGCTGTTGTTGAAGATTTTGAATTTGTGATTGTAATTGTTGAATTTCAAATTTTACATACGGGGGTGGTATAGATTGTTGTATTTGTTGTAATTGTTGATTAAATGTCATAATCTGTTGAGTTGCATATTGTTCTAGTTGTTGCTGTTGTTGTAATTGTTGCTGTTGCTGTTGCTGTTGCTGTAATTGTTGCTGTTGCTGTAATTGTTGGGCGTTTTTTATTTGAGCGGTTTGCAATTGTTGAGTAAATTGATCTATTTGTCCTTGTATATTGATTTTATTTGATTGTGCCTGTACTTGTAATTGTTGCAATTGTTGGTTGAGTTGATCTATTTGTGGTTGCAAATTAATATTTTGATTTAGTTGTACAGGTTGTGATAATTGTTGATATAACTGTTGCAATTGTTGAGTAAAATTTGTAATTTGTTGTAGAATGTTTTGTAATATTGCTTGTTGCTGGTTTTGATTTGAGGGTGACACACTTGGTACAGAAACTGGTGCAGGAACTGGTGCAGGAACTGGTGCAGGAACTGGTGCAGGTGGTGGTGAACATTGTGTTGTATCTTGGACCGTGATATCTATAGAACGGTAGACAGGTTCCGTACAATCACCTTTACCACCATCTATTGCATTGCGTGCTTGGGGTTGTATGCCTTTTCTACATCCAGTCACCACTGTAGGACCGGATGGAGTCCAAGCACTGTAGATACACGGCGTAGTTGCAGGTGGATTTGAACGCATAGGAACTGGTGCAGGAACAGCGGGTGGGGGTGGACAAGGCATAGCGGGGCATGATTCATAAGCAGTTCTTGTAGTTATAGGAGGTGCTGTTCCTACACAGTTAGAAGTATTCGTCGATGCCGCCGCCCAGGTAGTAGTATAGGTGCCTAAAGTTCCACATGGAATACCAGCTGTGGAGCAAGTACCAATAGATACATACGCACATGTGGGTCCCGCTGGTGCGGGGGCGGGGACTGGAACTCGTGCTGGTCCCGCTGGGGCGGGTGGTTGTACTGGTGGTTGTACTGGTGGTTGTACTGGTGGTTGTACTGGTGGTTGTACTGGTGGTTGTACTGGTGGTTGTACTGGTGGTTGTACTGGTTCTGGAACTCGTGCTGGTCCCGCTGGTGCGGGGACTGGTGGTTGTGCTGGTTCTGGAACTCGTGCTGGTGGTTGTGCTGAACTAAAACCGAATGCTGGTGCTGGTGATGGTGCCGCCAAAATACTTTCCGGGGCATTTATGGGGAACGCAGAAGAAAAGGGATTGTAATCGTAAAGACTATTATTTGTGCTCATACTATTCACACAATTACCGTAACACTTGCCGTTATAAAAGTATTTATCCGGATTAACAATAGTTGGGTCACTATAATTCGCCTGTATTTTAGGGCCATTTTCGTCGCCAGAAACACACTTCTGACCACCCAATAGGACACAACAGTTCGTTGAAGCACAAGTATTTTTGTCCAAAATATTGCAGGCCTTTTCCAAATTCTCAGGGGAATCCTTGTTATAAAGACAAAACCCCCCCAACTGTTGATTCGTATTTTCGATGGGTTTCGCATAACTGAGTCCCGTCAATTTACTAAAATAGACCGTATCGTCATAACTTGGCACAAAATTGGAAGGGTCATAACGCATCGCACCAGGATCATAATAGGTGGAGTTCGCCATTTTCGCCGGCACATTCAATTGTACCAAATTACCGCTTTTATCGTACACATTAATGGTATTGCTGTATGCGTCTAATCCACTTTGGCTTTTAATATCGTCGATTGTATCATGATACTGAATATCCAGTGCGTCAGCCCGGTAGGATGTTACAGGATTAGTGCTTGAACGAACCGATGTATCCGCGTTAGCATTTTTTGTTTGTGCTGCGGCGTAAGCCATCTTTTTGTCTTGATAACCTTCAATATTTAAATGACCATTTATATTATTTGTGGGGTAGGATTCACACGAAAAAAATAACAAAATCCCTAAAAATATGATTATTAAAATAAGATTTAACAATAAAAAGTATAAATCCTTTTTCATGATATAAACTATTTGGACACTTTATTTCACAAAAAAATTGATTTAAAATTTTAAATGCTTATTTATTATAAATAAGAAATGATTATCCCAGTTAAATGCTTTACATGTGGTTGCGTTTTGGCCGACAAGTATCGCTTTTACCAAGACCGTGTGCGTAAGATGAAGATTGAAAAAGGGGTCAATGTCGACAGAGTGATTTATTTGACCAAAAAAAATATCGAGAAAACGGCGGAAGGTATTGTTTTAGACGAGTTGGGGTTATATGATCCCTGTTGTCGTCGTCACATGTTGACCCATGTTGATATCGAATAATATTATCGCCTCATAATATATATGCCGAAAAACAGCAAAAAGAACCAAAAAAATTTAGGTAAAAAGGGTAAAAAAGTATATAAAAAAACATCGAAAAAATCCAAAACCTGCCAATCGTGCAATATCATTCGTTTTGGTGGTTGCCCCGATTGCGGAGGTGCGATGGTTTCAGGTGGCGGCAAAGGTTCATGTGGATGCGATTCCAAGAAAAAGAAGGGTGGTAGTCCCCACTTGGATAAATTACCACAGGGCAGCCATTATCCTCTCAATACTTACAAGGATGATGTTTCATGGACGCCGTTTGTCAAATCTTCCACCCTTTTAGGTGATTTTAGTCGTGTTGTGGGTACCCAAGGCGGCGGAAAACGCAAAACCCGCAAAATGTATCGCAAAAGCGGAGGTGGACTTTTAAATTTTTTCAGTTACCCTTCCAACGATTATGTTACAACCCATGGTACTTTGGGAGGAGTTTATAGTCAAAGAGATATTTTAGCAGGAAATACACTTTCGAATTCTGACCCCAGATTTCAACCGGTTTTGAATAATCCGTATGGTGTTACAAATCCCCCGCTGGTATAACATATATATATTTAGAAGTGTTTTTTTTTTATATTTATACTATATAAATTATCATGGCTCGTTCTGATAAAATGCCCGGTTTAAACTCTCTCTGCACCCCCGCTTATTTGTACTTTTTGATATCCATTGCGATGTTGATATTTATGGGAATCTTCATGAATACGGACATGATGAAGAACTACTGCGCGGGTAAATGCAGCCCTTTACAGATTATCTTGTTTTTCTTGATTAAATTGATCTTTGTCATCTTCTGGACTTGGATCTTGAATGTGTTGTGCCGCGGTGGTGCTAGCTGGTTGGCGTGGTTCATGGTTCTTTTCCCTTTCATTATGATGATCGCCGTTATCTTGACCATGTTTGGCAACTTGCTTAGCACGATGAGTGGATACAGAGTTGGTCCCCAGGTCTTCCCTGTCCAACCCAATGTGGTGGTTTCTTCTGGACCTGCGGCGGTTATGCCCCAACCTGTGGTTACGCAACCCGTGGTTACGCAACCCATGGTTACGCAACCCATGCCTATGCCTCAACCTATGATGGTGAACGGAATGCCCGCTCCCAAAATGTAAATATTTAGAAGATAAAATCAACAATTAGATAATATTATTATGTAATAATATTATATACGCAATGGCCATTGGTGGTTTAAATAAATTGTGCACTCCCTCGTATGTTTATTTTGTTTTATCCATGATTTTCATTGTGGTTGCGCTCTTTCAAAATTACGGCAACACCTATGTTTATTGTTTAGGATCACAATCGTGTGATGTTTCCAGTACCGCACTCATCTTTTTGATGAAATTCATTTATGTTCTCTTTTGGACCTGGATTTTGAATCTCATTTGCCAGGCCAATGCCCCCATGCTTGCCTGGTTTTTGGTATTCATCCCTTTTATTCTTTTGTTTATTTTGATTGGCATGATGATGATCTATTAACTCCACCCCCGGGTTTATCTGATATAATATATTATATTCCTGACATATAATATACTAGGATTTAGTACCAAAATTTTATAATGAAAAAAAATATTACGCGTAAAATAAGAAAACCCGTCCTGTCCGGAAAAATCCTCAAAGAAAAAGAGGGCTGGAAGGTTGTCCACATTTACGGAGAACCTCATCAGCGTGGATTTGCCCACGGTTCTCTTTTATCGGTTGAATTACAGCGTGTGAAGGATGCCATGGATTTTTATATTCGTGACCAAATTCGTGTATCTACTTCCAATTATTTTCAACAGAGTGAAAAGATTATCGCTCCCATCCTTAAAAACAAATATCCGGAATTTTATCAGGAAATTCAGGGCATAAGCGAAGGCGCCAAAAGTAAGGGGGTGGATGTCTCCGTCGAATTTTTAATTGGCTGGAACGCTTTCATGAGTTTATACGATCTTTTCCTTACTGGACCCAAATTAAAAGATAAGAATCAGCGGTGCAGTGCCTTTATTGCCACAGGCAATGCCACCGAAAATGGCGATATTATCATGGCGCACAATACCCACACGGATTTATTTACAGGGCAACTTTTCAATATTATTTTGAAAATCACCCCCTCAAAAGGACACGAATTTGTCATGCAAACCTTGCCGGGTTGTGTGGCCAGTTGCTCTGACTGGTATCTTTCGAAAAGCGGAATTGTTTGTTGCGAGACTACCATTGCCGATATCAACTACAAACCGGTGTTCGGTGTCCCCTATTTTTGCCGCATTCGTGATGCTATACAGTACGGCGATTCCCTGGATCAATGCTACAAAATCATGCTGAAGGAGAACGCCGGAGATTATGCATGTTCTTGGCTATTCGGCGATTTACGCACGAATGAAATTATGTTGTTCGAACTGGGTCTCAAAGAACACAACATGGTCAAAAAGAAAAATGGGGTGTTTTACGGCATGAATTCGGCCATCGGAGAGAACCTCCGCGAAAAGGAAACGAATGACACCGATTTTTACGATATTTCTTCGCGTTGTGGTTTGCGCAATTATCGCTTCAATCAACTGTTGAATGAAGAATATTACGGTAAAATCAACACGAACATCGCCAAAAAGATCATCGGGGATCATTACGATATATTGTTGGGCAAAGATAGCATGAATCAACGCGTCATTTGTAAACATCCGGAATTGGACCCGGATGCTGGGTACAAACCCTACAGTTCTACCGATGCCAAGGTAGTCAATAGTGCCATGGCGAAGGACCTGCATTTTTTGGGCATCTTTGGGTGTGGTTGCGGAAAACGCAATTTCAACATAAAAAAATATGTACAAGAACATCCAGAGTATAAAGAGTGGGGAAATGTACTGGAAAATATGCCAAAGCGTCAATGGACCAAACTGTAGTTTTTGTGGTATTTTTCATGTTTTAATTGTCGTCGTCGATTCTCGGGGCCAAATACATCACAATATACGCATTTTCGGTTTCACTGATGACAAATTTGGTTTTCAAAGGATTCCCGCCGGTTATGCCAATATTCACATCTGATGCAATTTTGTTGAATTGCATGATATTACACAGGTGATTGAGACTGAACGAAATGTCTAGCTCCTTACCCTCTTCGATCTCAAACGAGGTTAGGTCGTCAATCTTGATCTTCACCGACATCTTTCCCGAATCCGAGGTCTTGGTGTGCAAAGCAATCACTTCCTCGGAGCAAGAGATATCAATGTTGTCACCAAACAGCTTGAGTTGATTCACCAGTTGCGAGAAGTCCGCGGCGGGGAGCGAAAACTCGGCTTCGTACTCCATTTCCGGAATGCTGAGTTGATCGGCATCCAAATCCACCAGAGGAATTTGAAACGCCTTATTGAAGATCACCTTTTCGCTGGAAAAGGCCATTTCCAGTACATCTACATCGCCCTCCTCTGCCGTAATATGAATGCTCTGAGTTTTTTCACGCGTACTCAAAATCTTAAACATCAACAGTGTATTGATACCCATGGTAACATCTTTGTTTACCGAATATTCGTCAAACCAGGAACTCGGAATGTTCAATTCGAAAATCGAAATATGCGAGGTATCCATAGTCTGAATATACATACGATCCGTTTGAAACAATACATTCACACTGTCAGAATATAACTTCATATTCTGAAAAATGATGTGAAATGTTTCACACTTGGCGGGATTGGTGATCTTGATATTCATCTTGTCGGTTTTGTATTATACCATATTTTTATTTATTTAATTCAATTTTTCACAATTAAACATAACATCGTATTGAACTCTATAATGGAGAACAAAGTCGTAGAAGAAAAATGGTACTGTTATATCTTGCGCAACCGGAATCCGCGTTATGCGCATCTTACCTACAATGGTTCTACCAACAACCCGGTGCGACGCTTGCGACAGCATAATCAGGAGATCAGTGGTGGGGCCGTCTACACGAAAAAAGCACCCGGTGATTGGGAAATTTATTTTTTGATGACCGGATTCCCCGACCACAAAAATGCCCTTTCTTGCGAATGGCGCATCAAACATACCGAGGGTAAACCGCGTACCAAACGCCCCGCCCACCATTCGGGCGTGAAAGGCCGCGTGTTTGCTATGAACGAGATTCTGCAGTTGGAGCGCTGGACGCAACAGTGCCAACACGACAATCGCGAACAACATTTTACGATTTATTTGGCGGATGATGCGCTTTCTTATATTGATTTGGATTCTCTTCCGCACAATATTATTTACGGCGGGTCGGTAGAAAGTCTTTTGTGTGGTTTATGATACTGTTGTTTTCGGTAAAAATTGAAAGTTTTTTCGTGAGATTTCATGAATAATATCCCCTGTTTGAAACAATCAATATGTCCGCGTTTTCGAATACTTCTACCCCGATGACCGAGCTGCCTCGTCAGGTAAATCTGATCATTGGTGAATTCCCCAAAGAGTGGGTTTCTGCCGGTATCGCTCGCGAACTGATGGAGAAGGCGTTTCTGTCACCCTATGATAACGGTTCGCCCAGTGAGTTCGCGCATATCAAGTCATCATTCATCGGAATGGAGGCCAGCGCGGCATGCACTGCATGCATCACCCTCACATTTCGCGATGATCTGGATGATGACACTCTGCATAACCATCTCAACTGCTACATGAATGGTTGGGCACTGCCCGTCAACATCGTGCATGACGGAACAACCCATCACTTCTTCGCCACGCTTTGGGAGATGCATCCTTCAACCAAGTTGACCAAGGATGTCCTGCTGGAACGGATGAAGGAGTACAACAATTCACAGTGCCCTTTCGAGAAGGAACTGGGCGAAGCGAGGCAGCAGGTCATCGTACTGGGTCTTTGTTTGGAGGAGAAGGACAATGAAATCTTTCTCCTCCAAGAGGAGATCAAAAAAAGGAACGAGTTCGTCTCGGCAATCCGGACGCGTTTGTCCGAAAAGGTCAGCGAAGCCTTTCTCGCAAAGAAGGAGTTGAAGAAAAAGGACGACGAAATTGCGAAACTGCAACACCAGTTCTTTGACTGGACCCGTTCCGTTAGCAAGGTTTGATTCTATAGTTGTAGTCGGTTGTGTTCTCTGTAATTGTAAATAATCAGACCCCTTTTTTGTTTATCCCGGTGAAGATTTAAAATGTCCCATTTTAATTCTTCAAAGGTTTACATGCGGCAAAAGGGACACTCTTTTTTGTACAATCTGAGATAACAATCCACACACAAACAATGACCACACTCAATGTTGATGTTGAGGGTGGTTTCGTAACAAACCCCACACTCAACAATGTGATTCAACTGAGTAAACAATTGTATCTTGGTGTTGATAGCATTATAGTCACGATAATTACGCGCATTTTTGAGCAATCTTTTTACAAGGGCATTGTCAGAAAACCCGTTTTTTTGTGCGTACTGGATAATTTGGAACATCTCGGCACAATTGTAACATTTTATCACTTCTTCGGAAGAGGGTCCTTGCTGCGAAAGTGCAAAATTAAAGTATCTATCTCTTCCTTCATCATAACCAGTGTTGTGATAAAACAGGGCCAGGGCGATGGCACTGTCAATATCTTTGAATTTTTCCACAGATAATTTGTGGTATTTGACCATCTTTTCGTAGTCTCTGTTGTAACCGTAAAACTCACCCAGATTGTAGAGAGCGGCATTGTATTCGTTCGTTTCGTAGGCCATCAAATAGTATTTTTCTACCATTTCCTTGTCAAAACCGTGGTTGTCGTAGAAGATGGCCAACATATTCATGGAATAACCGTGGTTTAATTCGACCGCTGTCAAATACAATTCTTCGGCTTCTTCGATGCAGCCACATTCTGTTTTGCCTGCGGCTTGGTTGCACAGCATGTTGGCCAGGGCAATCAGCCCAATATCTTCGTTTTCTTCCGTGGGTGGCTCCATGGATGGTTTGATAAAATAACATTTGATTGTAATTATAATATCAATTTTATAGGGTTTATAGGGGGTCTATAAAAGTCTTTTATAAAAGTATCCTGAAAATTTTCATTTTGGACATTTTTAAAATGTCCATTTTTGATTTTCTTGGGGGACTTTTATAAAAGACTTTCAAAAAGTGGGTTGTGAGCATCATGCAGCGAATGGCAAAAAAATGCGTTTTATTTTGTTAGCATAAATTTTTTTACAAAATATATTTAGGCGTAAAATAATATCTAAAGGTATTTCATATAATATTAGATATATTTTACGCCGATGGAAAATAAAAAATCGGAAACAGTGTTGGATGAATCGGCTTACGATAAATGCTCAATAAACGAGGATAATAATTTTGGTGAAAATTCTCGGCGTAAAAAAACCTCTAATGAAAAATTAGAGAAAAATGCGCTTTTTCAGAGGAATTCTTACGCCGCTTCAGATGTTTTTTTACGCCACGAGACTGAGAATATTCAAAATGAAATTATTTCAAAAGATGATACTGCATTTTCATGCGAGAAATGTAATTTTTATGGTAAAAAGGGTTCTGACTACAATCGTCACATCAATTCTAAGAAACATAAGAAAAGATGCGGTGTTGATGAAAAGGAATCTGAAAAACCCAAACAGTATTTATGTGATTGCTGTAATAAGGTGTATATAAAATACAGTAGTTACTGGGCACACATGCAAAAATGTAAGGATACATCGGCTGTTTCCAATATAAATACACCCGCTACTCCAGTGGCTACCGCGGTCCAAACGACAGCAGCAGTGAATGTTACCGAGCATGTATCTGTAAATGATGATTCAAAAAATAGTATTATTAATCGTCTGTTTTTAGAGAACCAAGAACTCCGAAATTTCGTGGTAGAACAGTCCAAAGAGCACATCAATTTCGTGGTAGAACAGTCCAAAGAGCACATCAAAAATACGAACAAGCTCGTGAATAAGTTTGTAAAAATGAACAAATTGACTACAGATTCTACCGAACTCACCAATACCACCAACAATAATAATACGGTCAACAATAACAATAACATCAATAATACCAATAACAACACGATCAATGGCAATGTCACTTCCAATAATGTCAATATCAATGTATTTCTTAACGACAAGTGTAAGGACGCTGTCAATTTAACCGAATTCATTGACAATGTTCAAATTACCAATGCCGATTTGGAGAACAATGCCAATTCCGGGTTTGTGAACGGTATTTCCAAGATATTGATCGACAACCTTAAAACTCTGAGCATTTACGAGAGACCGATTCATTGTACGGATGTTAAAAGAGAAACCATGTACATAAAGGACGATCACATGTGGTCCAAAGAAGAGGACGACAAAAAACTCAAGAGCGCTATTCAGGAAATATCACGAAAAATCATGGTGCAGTTCTCACAGTGGCGCGAGGACAACCCCGATTATGTGGATTTAGATAGCGAGGCGGGTATGAAGTATGTTGCTATTACCCAGAATTCGGTCGCCGGGAGCAAACGCGACGCTTACTACGGAAAGATAATGAAATCCATTGCCAAAGAAACGGTGATTCCTCGATAAAATATTTCTATACTATATAGATGTCGTTCGTCGAGGATTTTGTCACGCCTTATCAAGGAACTACATCGATTGGTAGATATGTATGGTATGCAGGGCAAGAATTGAATCATCTTGTAGAGAATATCGCATCATATGCGAAACTAATCATATCTGAATATAACAAATTGATCAATGAAGAAATTGATATTGCCCAATTTGAAGCAAATACACCTCACATTGAAGAAGACACACCATTAAATTATATCAGGGACCGTATTTGCATGTTTTATCCGAAATAAGGTATTATTACTAAAAATTGATATAAATATTTTTTGTGATAATATATTAATATCACTCACTATATTATCATGAATCCCCAATTTTCCGAGATTTCTGAAAATGACCAAATTCTCAAATTCACTTTGAGTGGAATAAATGTAAGTTTAGCCAATGCATTGCGTCGTGCTATTTTAACGGATATTCCTGTTGTAGTAATCAGAACAGAAAATTACAGAGATAATCAGTGTAATATTACGGTAAATACTTCAAGATTGCATAATGAAATATTGAAACAGAGACTGAGTTGTATTCCGATTCACATGAAGGAACTGGACCTTCTTCCCGAAAAATACATGTTGGAAGTCGATGTCAAGAATGACACGGATGGCATTATCTATGCTACCACGGAAGATTTCAAAATCAAAAACAAAACCACGGGCAATTATTTGACGAAAGAAGAGGTTCGCCGCATTTTCCCACCATGTGAGAAGACCCAATCCTTCATCGATTTTGTAAGACTTCGTCCCAAGATTAGCGATACGATCCCAGGGGAGGAACTCAAACTTACGGCAGATTTTTCGGTAGCAACGGCCAGGGAAAGTAGCGCATTCAATGTAGTATCCAAGTGCACTTACGGTAACACGCCCCATATGGAAAAAATCAACGAAAAGTGGCAGGATGTTGAGGCAAAACTGCGTGCGCAAGACGATGTCAAGGAATCGGATATTGAATTTCAAAAGAGAAATTTCTACTTATTGGATGCTCAGCGCATTTTTGTCGCGGATAGCTTCGATTTTGCGATAAAAACGGTGGGGGTATACGGCAATCGTGAGTTGGTACAGATGGCCTCTAAGGGACTCTACGAAAAGTTCCGTGATTTTACCCAGGATGTTGAATCGGATGTGGTTCCGATTTTGAATAGCGAAACCACGATTGACAACTGTTTTGATGTTTCTTTGGAAGATGAGGATTACACGATGGGTAAGGTGTTGGAATATTTCCTGTACGAAAAGTTTTATATGGGGGACAAGAGTCTGAGTTTCTCTGGATTCAAGAAATTTCATCCACACGATACCAAGAGCGTGATTCGCATTGCCTTTGCGGATGGTGGGGATAAATCCGTAGTGAAGAAGGCTTTGATTGCGGCGGCCGTGAATGCACAAGAGGTGTTTAAGATTTTGTACAAGTCGTCGCCGATGTAATCTATATAAATTTATATTTATAAATAAAGTAATTTAAATAATATTTTTTAATGAATATACAATGTTGTCCCTAGACGAGTTATCAAAAAAATATAGTTTGGATAAAAATGCGGCGAGTGGATGTCACAATTATATTCCGGGTTATTCTACGGTTTTTGACGGTATTCGGACTCAAGTCAAAACTGTGTTAGAAATTGGCATTGGATCGGTAGAAAACGGACAGATGTGCGGTCCGACAGGCAAACCTTTTAAGCCGGAATATCGAACGGGAAACAGCTTAAGATGTTGGCAAGAATATTTCCCAAATGCCCAAATATACGGAATAGATTTGTACGAGCACAAAGAATTGAACCAGGACAGGATTCAAACTTTCGTGGCAGATCAATCCAATACCGAACAATTGGATCGTGTTATCCAAGAAATTGGTGTAACGCTGGACATAATTATTGACGACGGAAGTCATTACGGAGAGCACCAAAAGTTTTCGTTTATGCATTTGAGTCAATATTTATCGCCAGAAGGAATTTATGTCATTGAGGACATTCAACCCAAATACATCGGTAAATTCAGCGATCTCAGTATTTTTCCAGAATATTATCGCGATTTTATTCAAAAGAACTTCGATGTGATTGCTTTTGACACGCGCAGTACTTTGGGGCGTGCAGATGACTTTATGTTGGTCTTTAAGCTTAAAAAATAATATATTTACAAAATTGAAATAGATATATTATTTGATAATAAACAGTAAAAATAAGAGATGGAGAAGCGAATTAACAAGAAGTTTGAAACTTATATCAGCGAATTCAAGGATGCGATTCGTAGTAAAATTAGCACGATGAATATAGCAGAAAAGGAAAAAATAAATGAACTGGTTGAGTATATTTACGAATATGAACGACTGTCCTTCACCAAGGATGATTTTGCCAAAAGAAAGAGGGTAAAAAACAGTATTCCGAATATCAATCGTTGTAATGCGTGTCGGGCGAATGGCGAGCAATGTACTCGGCGAAGAAAGGAGAATAGCGATTTTTGTGGAACGCATTTCAAAGGTACACCACATGGATTGACCACGACCACTGAGGAATCGAATTCAGTAATGAAATCAGTTGAAATCTTTGCGGAAGATATTCAGGGGATTATTTATTACATTGATCGATTCAACAATGTATATAAGAACAGCGATATTCTAGAGGGTATTACTAACCCAAAAATAATTGGTAGTTATACGAAGACGGAAGACAAGGGATATCAAATTAAAATTATGTAATATTCGCTTAGTTCTTATTGATTTTGCGGACAATGGTTTCGACTTCCGTTGCTGCACGATTTGTCATAATAAATTCATTTAGGGCAGTAGCTTTTTCGATATCGCCGTGATAATAGGTTGACAACAGATCTAATAATATTTTCTGGGTAATGGGTTTTTTGACATTTTTTTTGGTATACATGATTTTGCCATCATTGAGATCAAATTCATCTATTTGGTTTTTCCGCATAACTTCGATTAAATTCAAAGATATGTTTTTTTGTTCTGATTTTCTGATGTTTATTTCGTCTTTTAATTTGCGCATTTCATTGTCTATACGCACCCAATCGCGTATCGCTTTCACGAGTTGTTCCTTTGTTTCCATTATATATAATTAATAAAATATTTTTATATGATATTTTTCTATTTAGTAATATTTTCTAGAATTGGCAAAGCCGATTTGTAAACGAAAATAAAATCGGTTGATAGTACGATATAAATTATATATATAATTTATATTATGTTTGGAAGAAATAATTTTAAAAATATGAGTGCAAATGATTACGCATACAACAATGGGGAAAATAATTCCAAATCAATGATGCGAATGAGTTATTATAGGCCTTTACCGAATACCGTATCTAACTCTGCGCCACCCCTCCCTCCTGTTCCGGAACAGCCAGCAAAAAAAGGTATGAAATGGGGGGCACCCACCTGGTTTTTATTACATACTTTGGCTGAAAAGGTCAAAGAAGAACACTTTGACAGAATAAAGATAGAACTTTTTCGAATCATTTACACGATTTGTACGAATTTGCCTTGTCCTGACTGTGCAAATCATGCTAAACAATATTTAGATTCAGTGAATTTTGCGCTTATCAAAACCAAACAGGATTTGAAAATAATGTTGTTTACCTTTCATAATTCGGTGAACCAGCGTAAGGGTTATCCTATGTACATCAAGGAAGAGTTGGAAAGTACTTATCCAAACGCGGTAACGGTGAATATCATAAATAACTTTCTTTATCATTTTTCCGATAAGAGTCGCAGTCCTAAATTAATGGCGGGAGATTTGTATCGTTCTCGTATTACTTCCAATATTAAGGATTGGTTGACTCAAAATATGTATTGTTTTAATCATTAATTCAATTATCTATTTAATTATTGATTATTTTTTACCAGCGGGAACACTGCTCGTGGTTTTTCCCTTTCGTGATCTGCAACGATAGATAGTTCTCGAAGGGCGACTGCATACTTCCGCGTTACTTATACCGTTAAATAATTGTAAGTCTACCTTTCCCGTAGAATCTATGATATAACCCCATAATATACCAAAAATAGCACCCAATACTAGGGCAATGATGAGCGCAGCCGCATTAGCACAACTGTGGGTCAAATTCCAGAAATAATCCCCCAAAATGAGAACGGGAAACAAAATGATGGTAGGTGCATTTTGACTGCTCAAGTTATATTTCAAAATGATGTAGAGTAAATAGGCAAATGTATAACCTAAGACGGTTTGACCCAAAGGCAAATTAGATATGGGACCATTCTTAGATAATTCAATAAAGCGACACATTTGGTTGAAACTTGCCGGGATACCGTTGGAATATACCGATGTCATTTTTTGTAGCCCAGGAATATTACCCACCATGGTGGATGCAAAGCAGGCTAACAAAAGACCCACCAAATAAATGATACCCTTTATATCTTGGTTAAATACCGACTGTAGTGTGAAGAACGATACAATAATAAAGGGGGCTAAACGAAAAAATATATATGCGATAGTAACAATATTGATATCCATTGTTAATTATAGTATACAGAGAGAAAGTTGTTTTCAACAAACTAAATAAATACAATGTTGATTAATTCGGAAATATGTGAAACTTTGGTAAATACAATATTTTCTAGTATTTTAGACTGGTCATTTTCTTCTGTATATTTTTGAAGAAAATGTTCATATTCGGTATGGTTCTCTTCAGGAAAAATAAATTTTTTGATGCCGTCGTGAATTCCACCTAGTATTTTACAGTCCAAACCGCCAATGGGCAACACATTCCCCTGTAGATCGATTTCTCCGGTTATGCCGATGGTATTATTTACGGGTAAATTATTGAACAAACTGTAAATAGCTATGGTTATCGCCACCCCTGCTGATGGTCCGTCTTTTGATACACTTCCCTCGGGGCAGTGTATATGTATCCCTTGCATCAAGGTGTTTTTGAAATGAGATATTAATTTTTTCTTTACATCGTCGGGGGTTAGATGCCATGCTAATGTTTTTGCAACATTCATACTTTCTTTCATTATATCCCCCTGTAGTCCGGTCAATTTCATTTCTAAGAAACTAGAGGAAGGAAAGAATACGGATTCGATGGGTATAATTCCACCCTTTCCGAGTGAATTTGCCCAAAGACCATTTACAATTCCCACTTTATTGGTGGCGTGAATTTTTCTTTCCTTATTTTTGTTGTATTTTTTCAAATACTTGTTTTCTAAATTTTCTCGGTTTACTATTACAGGCAACTGAATCTCGTTGGAATTTAATAATTCGATGTTTATTTCTCCGTACAAATCGAACAATATTTCTTTTAATTTTCGGATGCCGGGTTCTGCGGTATATTCATTGATAATAAATTCAATGGTATCTTTGTCTATTTTGATGATGTTTTTATGAAACCCCATTTTTTTGTTGAATTCGGGTAAAATAAATTTGTTAGTGATGACTATTTTTTCGCTGGTTGTCAAATTGTCGAATTTGATACGATGAATACGATCCAACAGGATACGATCGATTTGTTCTACATCGTTGTAGGAAAATATGAATAGGGCCTTGGATAAATCAATCTGTATTCCGTTGAAATATTTATCTTGGAATATATCGTTTTGTGTGGGATCGATGAGATGGGTCAATATACCGATTATTTCCTTACCGTGCTCGCTCTTACTTACCTTGTCTAGTTCGTCTATGTATATGATTGGATTCATGCATTTGCTTTCCATCAAAATATCCACGATTTTTCCCCAGGTCGAGTTGACATAGGTATAACTGTGACCTTCAAAGGTAGAACCATTGCATGAACCACCGAGCGCAATGAACGAAAAGGGGCGCGGTTCTCCTTTTTCGTCAGTTAAACAGTTGGCTAGTCCTTTTTTTGCCAACGAGGTTTTCCCGATTCCTGGAGAACCCTCAAAACCAAAACAGTAACCGGTTTGTTCTCCGTTTATCCATTGACAAATGATTTTCATGATCTGTTTTTTGGCGTATTTGTGACCATGAATCGATTCGTCCAAATATTGTGATATGTTTTCCATCATGTTTTTCATATTCAAAATATCCTTTTTAATGTTCTCAATTGTATGGAAAATATTCTTGAAGGCATTCCATTTGTTTTGGTCGATGGTTGAACCGTTCACTCCCTTCAAAGTTTCAATTATATCATTCAGAGAACCGGTTGTCAAAAAATTGTGAACGATAGTTTTTTTGTTATTTTTTCTATTTTTGGATTGACCGGTTATATTTACAACACTGTTGTACATGTCGCCTATTTCTTTGGGTTTGTAATTGTTAATATTGATGCTGTCGCATATTGCCCTTTTCAAATTGTTCTCAATTTGGTAAAGGTGGTTTGAAATTTCCAAATTGGTATATTTAACTTCCAGACTGTCGAAAGAAAGTCCATGATCCAACTTATGTTGCACCAAATCATGTAATAATTTGACAAATGTTGTATTGGTTTTTTTGGACATTTTGAGAACCGGCTCTTCCCGGTAAATATTGAAGGGTATTTTTAAGAGCCCTTCCAAATATTGTTTGGCCTTGGTTCCCGAATCTTCCGATCTACCTTTGATTTCTTTTAATTTTGTAATAGCCTTCTCTTTGATTGAATCCGATACTTTCCAAAGGTAGATCTGTTGTTCAATAGAAATTCGGTTTGTATCATATTTTTGCATGGAGTTTTGGGTAAAATTAATCGTATTTTTCATGGCGTCTTTGAAATAATTTTTGATTTTCCACGGAAAACTGTTGAATATACTGATTTGTTCAACCGAATCAATATTATTCTGATTTTTACATGTCATCAAGTCGTATAACAAATAGGATAGATACTGAATTTCATTGTCATTATTAAAAATGAGTAAATCGATCAAAGTGTTTCTTTTGGAATAGAGATCCATCTCGATGAAATTTTTAATGGTGACTTCTAATTTGGCAATTTTCATGTTATTTACCAACACTAATATCGAGGAGTTTTTTTTGTAAATATCGCAGTTGCTGTAAATTAAAATATCTTTCAGAGTTATTATTTCAACCTGACGCTGTAATATTTCTTGATTGAACGAAGGTATTTCCGGGGAAAAACTCATAAGTTCCTTTTTGCGTTTTTCGATGTATTGATTGTCGATAAAATCCAAATTAATATCATCGACGACGCCGTATATGATGAGCGTTTTATTTGAAGAACTATGTATTACCGTTTTAATGCCGTATACCTTTTCATTGAAAGATTTGGAGGCAATATCAACATCAAAACATTCAAACTGTGGGGCTTTATCGATAACGATATTTTCTTCGGTGATTTTGTTGATATTCAATGATTGGGTATTCGGATACTGAATGAACATTTTTTTGTCCTTGTTGTAAATTTTGAATCCGATGGGATGAATATACTTTCGAATCAAATCGAATTTCAAATTGATTTCTATCGGCAAGTCGGCGTTTCTTTTCTTGATGTCGAAATTTGTAAATTCGGATCCAAAACAAATATAAATAATATCATCGAGGTTTTTGGTTCCATATTTTGCCAATATTGGTGACAAATTATTTATAATATACTGTAATTTGTCGATAAAAATTTCGGGGGTTTCATGATTGTGTGAGGAAAAAAAAGACTTTTTGATGTGTTCGGTACTTTCATATAATACATTCAATGCGGTCATACATGTATTGACCTCAGTGTTACTAAATAATTCAAAATGAACATAACCCTGTATAGATAAACTTGTATTACGAATAATATCCTGAATGTAATTAATTCTGTCTTGAAGTAAGTTGTGCAAATTTTTATCGTAATGTTGGGTTATGTTTTTTGAATTATTTTTTTTGGAAGTTTTTGACATAGATTATACATTAAAGTATTATAATATATCGGTCATTATAACTATTAATCAAACCAATATAAACACTTCTTTATTAATTATATAGAGACCATATAATGGGAATACCTAGTTATTTTTCGCATATTATCAAAAATTATCCCCAAATTATAAAAAAATATAGTTATTATGTACAGAATAATGTGGATTTTCACAGTTTGTTTATGGATTGTAATTCGATCATATATGATATTGTAAACGCCATGAGCGAAGAAACCCGAAATGAACCCAACATTGAAACGACGATTATTGATATGACGCTTGCGAAGATTATGGATTATATTTTGTTTATCAAGCCAACAAACCGCGTGTATATTGCGTTTGATGGTGTGGCGCCTTTTGCCAAAATGAATCAACAAAAAACGAGAAGATACAAGTCGCATTTCATGGATGTATTTTTGAATGGACAGCCCACTAATAAATGGAATACAGTCAATATTACACCCGGTACTCAGTTCATGCAAAATTTATCGAGAAAAATGAATGAATACTTTTCGGATAAGAATATTCAAAACAAAATAGCGGTAAAGGAATGGATCATTTCGACTTCTGATGAGTGCGGAGAAGGTGAACATAAACTGTTTCAGTACATTCGCAAACATCCCTGTAAGGATGAAAACATTGTGGTTTACGGATTAGATTCTGATTTGATCATGCTTTCTATTTTTCATTATCATTTGTATAATAATTGTTATATTTTTCGTGAAGCCCCGGAATTTTTGAAAAGTTCAATTAATATTATTGATAATACCAATAATTCTGAAAATAATTTTGTAATGGATATTGGACTGTTGCGTAGTTCGATTTTATCTGAGATGCAATTTACCGAAGAACAAAGAATTTATGATTATGTCTTTCTGTGTTTCTTTCTGGGTAACGATTTTCTTCCACATTTTCCCGCTTTGAATATTCGCACACACGGTATCATTACCCTTTTGGAAATTTACTCTATGGTATTTCGCAAAAATCCTGACAAGTTTTTGACCAAGGGTAACAGTACCGAACAGCCGAAGATAGAATGGAAAAATGTCAAGCTCTATATGAAAGAACTCGTGAAATATGAACATCAATATATTATTGAAGAATACTTCTGTAGAGATAAATACGATCAATGGAAGTGGAACGATGAAATAGGAGAAAAAACGACCAAAGAACAACGCGATAAAATATTACAAAATTTGCCCATTATTTATAGAAAGGAGGAAAGGTATATATCGCCCAGTGATAACGGTTGGGAAGAACGGTACTATAAATCTCTTTTTCACGGCAACAGTCATGATATAAAACAACACATATGTACTAATTATCTAGAGGGATTGGAGTGGGTATACATGTATTATAGTGGCAAAGGGTTTGATTGGCGTTGGTCTTATGATTATAACTATCCACCTTTGATCAAAGATTTGTACATGCATATTCCAACCGGCAATGTTCGTTTTATTAATCAAAGGCGCGATTTTTATCCTCAAAAATTGCAATTGGCTTATGTTTTACCAAAATCGCAGGCAACACTGTTACCAAACGACATTTTAGAAATAATTCATGAAAAATATCCGCAATTATATTCAGAAGAACCGTATGCGTTTCAATGGGCGTTTTGTCGGTATTTTTGGGAGTCGCATGTATGTTTTCCCGAAATTAACATGGATATATTAGAAAAAAATATACGATAAACATATAGCATGACGAAACCGGGTAAAGGGAGCAAAAAAAATTACACGAGAAAAGCCCCCAAAAAATGCTGTGATGCGACATTTCACGGTATTGGAAAGTGGTTCAAGGCGATGTTTGAACATTTGGGATGGATGTTACTGGCGAAGGATAAAGGCATGTATGATAAAATTGCTGTGTATAAAAACTCACTTCAGCACTTGAAAAATTCGATTGAAAATGCTTTGGCTGAAATTAAAGATCAAGATAAAAAGCGCGATTTGAAAATTATGCATCATGATGTGTTGATTTTGATTGATCATGTGAACAAGGACTTTGCATGAACTGTTTGAATTGATCTTCACATCCACATCGGTCAGATTTTCCGATAACTAATATTCGTTTGGATGCATTATAATCAATGCAATACCCTTTTTTAATTTCGATATGTGGGTCCTTGATAATCATTTGAATGTTTACATCGCCGAGAGAATTTTTGAATTTTTGGATATTTTCACATTCCAATAATGATAAAATATGGGAATGATTTACGATTTCATTGTGATTTTTGAAATCGCAGACTCTTTTATTATTCGTGCATAAAAGTAGACAGTATTGAATATCTTTTAAAACCTTTTCACACATACTGTTATTATTTTGCGACATAATATAATTACTCACTGTAATATTTATATTATTATTAAATTAAATTAGATATTGTATAATAAATCTTACTATGAAGAAAAAAATATTATTATTGATACCCCTTTGTTGTTTGGTAGACGCATTCAAAATTATTCCCAATTTTTTTGTCAAGCAGAACTCTACAAGAATACATGTAATCGAAAATCCCAACGAACAAAAATATATAGATGGCCTATTTTCCGATAAAAATATCATCAACACGGCTGTATTCTTATTGTTTTAGACTCATACGGATGATATAATATTTTTAGGAAATAGTTGTGGTTAATAGTATATAATTATATATTATAATTATATATAGTCATGGGTAACTATCCCCCAAATCTTGCAGATAATGCTATGGATTATAACTCTGCATATGGTAAGTCATCAAATACAAATAATACTAGTACGAATACTCAGTCGACTGCCGGTCAGTCAAATACTGGAATGAATACCCAGAGAGGAAATAATTCTACGCAATCTACTCTGACCAATGGACCGATTGGTGGAACATTTCCTCCACCTCCGCCACCTACTCTCACTCCCCCTTTTTCACCACCGGCTGCATCAAATAGTGCTGTTTTGGTTGGGGGTGAGTGGGGCTGTTTGGGCGGAAGATGTGGTACGCCTTCTGCCTCGGCTCCCGTAGGATCAAAAAATGCCCCCGTAACTACTATTGATACAAATTTGGTTCTGTATCCCAAAGTATACATCGATGGTATCCTTTATTTACCAAGTAAATACAATAATTCTCAATATTTTTCATCTGCCACAATCGAATCACATTGGACGAACGAGAGTCAATTTTTGAATATCAATTCACAAAATTGCGAACAATTTAGAAACAATTTATTGGTAGGAGAACATTCCATGAATGTAGATTTGGCAAATATTAAATTACCATACACGATTTATTATTATTTAAATAGTCTTTTTCCCGGAAAGATAAATGTTACCAAGGATGGTGTTTCTCAGGGTAATTCATCCTCATTAATTTTGAAAAATAACAACAATAGCAATACCTCTGCCGATTTTGGAAAGTCCGTAAATACGCTTTTCATTGATGTAAATGGTAAACCTTTTATTTATTCGAATATTATAAGTTTTGATGATATTGAGGCGGTTGACAGCCAGATACCTACTAGTTCATTTGTGACTTCTCCTTCTGGCTCGACCACGAATGTCTCGCATATTATTCATCATTTTGATATGGATTTTTTAAATCGTTTCACCAATTCTAGTGGTTCGTGCAAAGCGCCTATGAGTGCACCTGCGCCGGCTTTTGGTCCTTCTCCTGCATATGCGCCAGCACCGGCACCGGCACCAGCTCCTGTTCATGCTCCCGCTCCCACTCCTTCGAGTTATCCGTTGAATACTGCTACATTTACTATTGATAATTTGAGAATGATGATTACGAATTTACTTAGCACGAGTCCGGATGTTCCTAGTGCAATCACCTCCTTGACTGCTTATATAGCAACATTGTCCAATATTTATGCTTCAAATCCGACGCAAAGTAATGTGGATGTTTATAATTTAACGGTCATATTTATCAATTATTTGAATAACGCACTGAAATATTTGAAATTGAATGACATTACAAATGCGGTCTCAAATCTTAATTATGCCTTGATCACGGATTCTAAATTGTATTTAAATTTGGTTTCTGGTGCCCCTGCACCAGCAGCTTCGCCCATGAGTGCACATGTGAATGCACCCGCCCCCATGCCCTTTAGTCCAATTCCTGGTGCGATGTTCTCTGCGCCCGTGTCGGCGCCGCCTACCCGTGTACCATCCGCGCCATCTGTATCTTCGAATTTAAATGTGGAAAACTTACGCTTGATGATATCCAATTTATTGGGACCCAATCCGGATATACCTACCGCAGTGTTTTCATTGAAATCATTTATTCAGCAGGCTTCCAGTATTTATTCAATGGTTCCGAATGGGAACAATCTTGAAATATATAATTTGATAATCACATTTATTTCTCTTTTGAATAAGGCATTGGACGATTTGAATTCAAACCGTATTGCAGATGCAGTAAAAAATTTGAATTCTGCATTGAGTATCGATTCGGCTTTGTATGTGTATTTGTTTTCGGGCAATAGTTATTATTATAAAAATAGTAATGTTCAAAACCGCCCTTCTATGATGGCGAATTCTTTACCAGCAATTATTGCGAATCTTAAAAGTAATTCTCCTGATATTAATGGTTCGATTACTACAATTGATACGGATATGAATTTGTTGGTGAATGATTTCCGTAGCATTGCTGCTAATGATCCTCAAAATCCGTTGATACCTCAATTGAATTTAATGATTAACAATATTTTGTTTTACTGTGAAAAGGCCAGACTTGACCTGTTATCTTCTCCTGTGAATATTGCAAATGCTATACATGATTTAAATAATGCTATTTATATTAATACGCAGCTGATAAAATACATCCAAACGAATGGAAACTCTGCTGTATCGACGCAGTCGCAATATCCACAGAGTAGACAGATTGGGTGTACAAAATTGTAACCAACACAGTGCCCCGCCTAGTTATAGGCTATGAAAAAAAGAAAAAAGGTTTTGTTAGTAAGGAGTTACAGTGTGTGCACAAGTTAAGTTAAGTGAAGTTTAGTGAAGGATGAGTAGATTGTTTTTGAAAGTGCCAAGTGGTAGGAAGGATTGTGTGTGATAAAGGTTGTGTGTGGCATCGATGAGGAAGTGTTGTCCATCGATGGTGATGGGTTCAACATCAATTTCAAGTTCTTGTTCGTCTTGGTAGTCGTTGTTTTCGGTCTTGGTGTCCAGGGTCTTGGTCTCAGTGTCAGTCTTGGTCTCTTCCGTTCCGGAAATCTGGGAAGTCTTGGCAGGAGCCTTGGTCTTGGGCTTGGCGTTCGTTCCGGAAGGCTTGGGCTTGGTCTCTTCCGTTCCGGAAATCTGGGAAGGCTTGGTCTCTTCCGTTCCGGAAGTCTTGGTCTCTTCCGTTCCGGAAGTCTTGGTCTCTTCCGTTCCGGAAGTCTTGGTCTCGACCTTGGGTTTGCGTACATACTTGCGCTTGGGTTTGGTCTCGTTCTTGGGTTCCTGGACGGGAGTGCGAAGCGGAACGCAAGGTTCAGTTACACGAGGTGCCTCCTTCGCTGCTGCGCAATCGCCAGCCTCTTGGTAGCCGTTGGCAGCAGCGACCAAATCCTCAATGAGTTGTTCTTGTTTGTCGTTGACAATAACAACTTCCTTTCTCTTGCGGCCGCGCTTCTTCTCAGTTCCTTCCAAGGTCGTATCCAATTTCTTCTCCTTCTTGACAGGAGGGGGCTTGTTGTGGAGGCGTACGGCAGCCTTCATGTTCTTGTTGGCCATCTTGAACTCTTCCAAGAATTGCTCGAAGAAGAGGGCTTGTTGAGGAACATCGGAGAACATGGTGAGTAGGCTGTGTGCTGCGGAGACATCGTCAATGATCTGTTTATTTTTCATGTTTTCAATGAACCAAAAGCCAAAGACTTGGAATTTGGAGAACTTGGCGGAGAGCACGGGCTTCTTGACACGGACCGAAGGTACCGGCTTGTTGACCATGACAGGAGTGTTGGCGGAGGACATGTTAGCTTAGCTGGGCTGCTGGTTTGGATTGTGGTAGTTGATTGGGTGGAGTAGGAGAACATTTATGAAATTCATTTCAATTTTTTGCAGTTTTAGTATGGTAAAAATAAAAATAAAATGTTTGGACCAGGACCATAAAAGAAATAGGGCTCGGATACCGCCATGTGGGCATCAAATAATAACTCATTTCTCAATATCCTACTCATTTCTCGATATGTCACTCATTTCCCGTCTTATATATCATTCTCACTGTAGGAGAACTCTCCATACTATTTATTCAAATACATTGGAAATGATACTGTAGATCATCGGCTACATGCGATAACTTGATATCCTACTCATTTCCCGATATGTCACTCATTTCCCGTCTCATATGATAAGGGCTCACCCAAGATCTCGTCTCCTAGGCTTACACCAGGGGTATATAAAGGGGCTCGGACAGGGGGTACAGTATATTGTATGGGTTGTTGGGTACCGAAAAAGGATCCCGCTTCGCGAAGCCAAGCAATGACAGAACCTGACCATCATGTCTCATCGCAAGATCCTCGCCTGCGATGAGACCGCGAAGGGTACATCGCGTAACCTCCCAAAAATAAAAACATTGTATTGTATATAATGACCACAACCTCTAATCCCGCCACAGATACGATATTTAGTTGGAACATAGACAATTTAGAAATTATATCCAACCACGACATTCATCAAGATGTGGTGAAGAGCGTGCACTACACCTACACCGGCACTTACGAAAATTACACGGCCCAAATTAGCGGCAGTGTAGAATTGGATCCGCCAGATGCATCCAATTATGCACCTTACCAAGACCTCACGCAAGAGCAAGTCATCAGCTGGGTGTACACAAAATATGATATTGGTGCCTTCAACAAAAACATCATAGAGCAAATTCAGGCACAAATACCCAAGCCGCCGGTCATAGCCATCTTTAGCCTGCCGTGGGCTACACCTGTCGTAGAGGTGGATGGCAACGCAATCACGGATGTCAGTGGCAATACGGATGTCAGTGGCAATACGGATGTCAGTGGCAATACGGATGTCAGTGACAATACGGATGTCAGTGGCAATACGGATGTCAGTGGCAATACGGATGTCAGTGACAATACGGATGTCAGTGGCAATACGGATGTCAGTTCCTCATCGCCT
>Ga0304728_1000691_pt1 | contig 27370 bp, 24 predicted proteins | sample C_130625_MF_Meta_FD_190476 | JGI IMG/M metagenome (GOLD analysis project Ga0304728, IMG submission 190476) | Freshwater microbial communities from Lake Croche, Canada to study carbon cycling - C_130625_MF_MetaG (v2) (version 2) | ecosystem: Environmental > Aquatic > Freshwater > Lake | place... | reverse complement strand
TGCTAGTATAGGTGGAAAAAATGGGGTGGATTTGAATGGATTTAAAAATCAATTGGGCCTTATTAAACATCCAAGTCATATTTTAATAGATCCTTTTTTCCTTACCTCCTTACCCGAAAGAGAAATCTATAACGGATATGCTGAAATGTTAAAACATGGATTGATCAGCAGTGCTGACCTATGGAAAACACTTATTGAAATAAAATCTGATGAGGATTTAATTGCTAAAGATTTGATTTATGAAGTGGTTAAAATTAAAGTAGCCATTGTAGATGTTGATCCGGAGGAAAAAAATATTCGTAAAACACTAAATTTCGGTCATACCATAGGACATGCAATAGAAAGTCATTTTATGGATTCAACAGCCATTGCTCATGGTCACGCGGTAGCGCTGGGGATCTGTGGGGAAGCTTATTTGTCTATGAAGAAGAAAATGTTGTCTTTGGAAGACTACAAACAAATTGAGAACATCATTAAATCTAATTTCCCTCTGATTCAATTTACGGATGAGGATGTCAAAGATATTATTGATCGGATGCGCCAAGACAAAAAAAATACAAAAGGAAAGATCTCATGCGTATTACTGACTGCAATTGGTGCAGCAAAATATGATTGCTTACTCACAGACAAAGAAATAGGGGAGGCCTTGTTTCATCTAAATTTATTAGCAAGCGCCTTAAATTAATTGGCATAAAAAAAGCCCCGCAAGCGAGGCTTTAAATAGATTCTTTAGATTAACGAATAATCGTCATCTCGTCTACAATGTGTTTCGCTCCTGCATATTTGTCAATAATAAACAATACATAGCGGATATCAACATTGATCGTTTTTTGTAATTTGCTATCGAAGATTACATCACCTGCCATTGCTTCAATATTACCGTCAAAAGCCAAACCAATTAATTCACCATTACCGTTCAATACTGGCGAACCAGAATTTCCACCGGTGATGTCATTATTGGTAAGGAAGTTAACTGGCATATATCCATTTTTGTCAGCATACTCACCAAAATCTTTTTTGTCGTTAAGTTCAATTAAACGTTTTGGTAAATCAAATTCCTCATCATTAGGCTTGTATTTATTGATTGTTCCTTGCAAAGTAGTGTAGTAGTTTACTTTCGCATCGTTTGTCTTGTCTGCTGGTAACGGACTCACCTTTCCATATGTCAAACGCAATGTACTGTTTGCATCCGGGTAGGTAATTGGACTTAATCCTGATACTCTCATCCCATCAACTAATAATCTAAAAGATTTAGAATAATCGGCTTGTAATTTTATCAATTCATCTGATCTTGTATTCAAATGAGCAATCATATCAGTAGATAACTTCATCAAAGGGTCATTGGTCAAAACACCTTCTGAAGGATAATTGATAAAGGCCATTAATCTTTCTTTTGAACTCAGAATACTCATGTTAAACAAAGCATTAACATAATTAGTTAAATCTCCATTGTCCTTTTTGAAAGCTGCTTCGATAGATGGTACCAATTTGTATCCTGCTTTCTTGGCATATAAATTTAAGCCATCAATCATAATGTCTTTTTCAGCTGGAAGATAAATCATGGAGAAGAAATCTTCAACAGCAGCAGTCAAGGCAGGAAGTAATTCAGCTTTTTTTGCATCATCCGCTTTTACATATGCATCTAATTGAGTACCCAGCGTTCTGCTGATTTTAGCATATTCTGAACCTCTAAACATGATTTGTAAATAATTATCATGTCTGGACTTATCATTAGTAAGCGCATAAAAATTGTTAATGGTAGCGACAACAGTACCAAACTTCTCTTTATTTGCTGGTTTGTTTGCCCAAGCATTGAATTTAGCCTCGTTTTTCGCTTTAGAAACCGCTGTATTGAATTCCGTAAGTGCATCAATCATTCCTTGACGATTTTTCCAATAGTTCGCAATACCTGCATATTTAGAAGCGTAATTTAATCGAACAGCATCATCTTTATCCATGAATTTCTTCATAGCATCCATACTAGTTTTAGAAGCTTCTACCCAAGCTGGGTATGCAAATTTTACATTTTGTTCGATACCAGCAGCTGGCAACCAACGGTTGGTGCGACCTGGGTAACCAAGAATCATTGCAAAATCATTTTCTTTAACCCCATTAATATTTACAGGCAAGTGGTGCTTTGGTTTTAATGGGATGTTAGCCGTTGAATAATCCGCTGGATTTCCATTTGCATCTGCATAGACGCGGAACATAGAGAAATCTCCCGTGTGTCTTGGCCATTCCCAATTGTCTGTATCACCACCAAATTTTCCGATGCTACTTGGAGGAGTACCAACCAATCTAACATCTTTAAAATCTTGGTATACAAAATAATAATATTCATTTCCTTGAAAGAAGGGACGAACACTCACGGTATATTTTCCATTTTCGCTATTCTCTTTTTCGATTAAAGCAATTTCATCTTTAATTACTTTCTCTCGCTCAGCTTCAGTCATTTGATCTGTAACCTTTCCTAGAATTCTTTTAGAAACATCGTCCATTCTGACAAAAAATCTAACATATAGCGACCTTGGCTTCATTTCATCCTTTTTGGTAGCTGCCCACCAACCATTGGTTAAATAGTCATTCTCTGGAGTAGATAATTCAGCAATCGCATCATATCCACAGTGATGATTGGTTAAAATTAATCCATCTTTAGAGACAATCTCAGCGGTACATCCACCATTGAATTGAACAACAGCATCTTTTAAACTTGAGTTATTGATACTATAAATTTCTTCTGTTGTCAATTGAAGACCCATTTTTTCCATATCTCTATGGTTTAATCTTTCAATAAACATTAAGAACCACATGCCTTCATCAGCACGCACGAAAAAACCAACGAAAAGCGCTAAGGTGATCAGCGATGTTTTTAATCTAGTCATAATAGGTGTTATTTTTAATTTAGGTGCTAAATATAGCTATTTTACTTCAATATTAATTCAATTTTATTTTTTTAACCGGGTGAAGTTGTCTTTTTATCCTACTCAGAGATTCAGGTAAAATACCAAGATAGGATGCGATTTGGTGCTGTGGAATAAGTTGCTCAATTCCTGGATGTCTATTGATCAATTCTAAGAATCGATCCTTAGCACTAGCGCTGTAAGCCATGAATAATCTTTTTTGAAAAACACTAAGTGTTTTTTGTGTTATGATTCTAAACAGGCGTTCCACTGCTGGGACTTTAATGTACAATGATTCCATTTGGGTTTCCTCAACATATAAAATATAGGAATCTTCCATCGCTTGAACACTTATACCATTCGGTTCCTTATTGATCACTGCAGCCATATCTCCAACCCACCAATCTTTGAATCCAAAATAGAGAATGTGTTCCAAAGATTTAGAATCGGTATGAAAAATGCGCAAAACACCAGAAACTACGAAAGAAGTGGATGTGAAGTGATCACCTTCTCTGAATAGGTATTCTTTTTTTTTTAAATGTTTGAATTGAAAACTGGAAGCAATCACCTCTTCGTCCGCCAACGATAAGTTTATCTTACCTTTTATATAGGCAATTAATTGTTTTTTAGCGATGAGTTCATTCATGAGATAATTGTTTTTTAAAAGTAATCTTTAAAATCTCATTGGATTGCGCATTTGCAATAGCTTTTCTGCTAACACATAAATCTAAGCAGGCTAAAATATTTTCGGCATCACAAAGAACTAAATGACTGTTTCTTTCGCTATTTGGAATTTTAGCATCGCTGAGCACATCAGAAATTAATTTACTTCCCTGAATGCCAATAGGGTGGATTCTATCGCCAATTTTCCAAGGCCTTAGATATAAAGAACCCTTAATTTTTGATGCGTCTAGCCACAATTCTTCTTTTGAAAATTCAGTAGGTAAGGTCTTTTCTATCTTAAATATAATTTCGGGAATTATGAGCTCTTGTTTATGTAGTGCAAAAGTCAAATGTTCATCTTCACGAATCACAGCACAAAATGGTCCCTTAGAAGACGGAAATAGAATTTTCTTACCTTTTTGAGCAGTAATAATTTTCTCTATATCATTAATATGAGCTAAATTAATGTCTGCTAATTTAAAAAGTATAATAATTTGATCTACAGTAATTTGATTCCATTCAATTAAACTAATTTTCTTCTCTTTTAATAGTTTATGGTAAAGCGCTAAAGAAATTTCTTTATCAACTAATAATTGCTCTGAAAAAACATGATTCAAAACCAAAATAGATTCTTGTAAACTCGGGATTTCCTTATTTAAGTAGGGGAGTAGCTTATTGCGCCATAGATTTCTTTGATAATCATTCTTTAAATTACTTTGATCTTCCCGCCAGTTAAGTTGAACTGATTCAGCAGCTAACTTGATTTCATTTTTACTAAATCCTAAAAGCGGACGAAAAACACCATCCTTATTGCTTTGCATTCCTGATAATCCTGAAATACCGGCACTTCGTCCCATCATGAGCCAAAAGTGCTCGATTTGATCATCTTGATGATGGGCAGTAACGGTAAGGATTATTGGATTTTTAGATTTAATTTCATTATAGAAAGAATATCTAATTTCTCTTGCTAGTGCTTGTAAATTACCACCTTTTTCTTCTAAATATTCTTTTAGATTAAAGTTTTTAAGATGGAAAGGAATCTTATTTTTAGTGCAGAAATCTTCAACTAATAAAGCATCTAAATCACTTTCTTCTCCTCTTAATTGATAATTAATATGCGCAACTTGAATCGGTAAATTAAGTTGATGAAAGGCATAAAGTAAAAACATCGAATCAAGGCCACCGCTTACTCCTAAAAGATATTCAGTCTTTTTGTGTTGCTCGCATTGTTCCTTTATACTTTGCTGCAAGTTATTCATTCATCCCAGTTAAAATACGATTTACTTTTGTAAGACACTCTGCATACTCTTTTTCAGGATCAGATTTACTGGTAATGGCGCCTCCAACGGAACAGGAAAGGTATTGTCGTTCTTGGTTGTAAAGCAAACTTCTAATAATGACATTAAAATCAAAGTCGCCGTTTGGCTTAATATATCCAAGACTTCCAGAATATAATCCACGTTTAAAATCTTCACTTTCTTCAATGAGTTCCATAGCCTTTAGCTTGGGAGCGCCCGTCATAGAACCCATGGGGAAACTTGCTTTGATAATTTCTGTAAAAGTTGTTCCTTCTTTAATTTCACAAGAAACAGTCGAAATCATTTGGTGTACATTTTCAAAACTATGAATAGCACATAAAGCATCTACTTTAACGGAGTGGTTTTTAGCAATCTTTGAAAAATCATTTCTTACCAGGTCCACTATCATTATATTTTCGGCTCTTTCCTTTGGATCCGCTTGCAGATTTTCTTTATTAATCAAATCTTGAATGGGATCTTTACTTCTAGGAGCAGTTCCCTTAATGGGTTCAGAGATTAATCTTTTGTTATTTAACTTGATATAGCGTTCAGGGCTTCCGCAAAAAAGCGAGTAGTTGTCAAAATGAAAATAAGATGAAAATGGAGCTTTAGTGAGGCTATTTAACTTATTGTAGACTGCAATAGGGTGGTCAATTTTTACCTTTTCCGCAAAATATTCTTGACAATAATTCACCTCATAAATATCACCCCTTTGAATAGAATTTTTCAAGGATACTACTTGTTCTAAATAACGTTCTTTCGAGGTGCGCTCTTTAAACTTAAAATCGAAGGTGCTTGAATTCTCTTTATTTTCTGGGCTCAAGAATTCATTGATTAAAGCAAGATGGTCTTGAGACGCTTCTCCTTGGATAAAAGTGTAGCCCTTGTCTTTGATTTCTACAACATATTCAGGTTCCCAAAAAAACAGAGTAGGGAAGGAGAGTCCATCAAAATTATTGGAGCTTAAAACTTCGATTTCATTCTTTAGGTCATAACTTAAATGACCAAATAAATATTTCCCTAATTTTTGATTGATATAATGTTGAAGTGCATCAAGTGCTGGGCTTTTACTAGGGAGAAATCTACTTTTTTCTCCAAAAGCTAGCAGTCCAGTGCCGTCGTTACTGTTCAGAAAACAAATAGTTGAATCAAAAGGCATAATATTCTTGAATATCTTATTACAAAGTTAGCGCCTTTTACTTAATGAATAGCAGTTTATTCAACTGTACTTTAATCCTAAGATTCCCAATTAAAACAAGGACTTCTTTTCCTTCTATTCTGTCCACTATTCCATTTTGATTCGAACTGTTTATTTTGACTGTTGAACCCACAATAATTTTTTCTAATTGCGCCTCATGAGCAATTTTCTTGATAGTAGGTTTCGCTTTACTCTTTTGAGATTCAAAAATTTGTTTTTCTTTAAGAACAGTTTTTGATTTTTCCATTACCATAAACTGCTTCAATTCCTCTAAAATGGAATCATTCACGCCCTTTTTTCTAGAGATAATATTGAATTTATTTAAGAAGATTTGGAATTTTTTTCCTAGAATAATTGACTTATTGATTTCCTCATTTTGAATTTGATGGACCCTCAATTTCTCAGTGAATTTCTCAGCAAGAGCATCGTGATATAAGGTACTTTCCTCTAATGCTTTTTGGGCTGATAGATGTTCAGTAATCAATTTATCTAAATAATTTTTTTCCTGTTGAAGTTCACTTAAGAGACGGTCAAAACGAACCTTGTTTTCGCCCAGACTTTCCTTTGCTTTATTGATGAGTGTTTTATTGATGCCATTTAATTGCGCGACTTCAAAAGTGAAAGAGCTTCCAGGTTGTCCAATAGCGAGATGAAATAAAGGTTGTAAAGTTTTGACATCAAACAGCATGCAGGCATTTATTGCTTGTGGCAACTGACTCGCCTTCAGTTTTATGTTTGCGTAATGTGTTGTAATAACTGCAAAGGAATTTTTATGATACAACTCCTCGAAAAACACTTCTGCTAAAGCGCCACCTAAATCCGGATCTGAACCAGTACCGAATTCATCTAATAAAAAGATAGTATTCTTAGAGGCAGTAGACAAAAACTTATTCATGCGTTGTAAGCGATAGGAGTAAGTACTTAACTCATTTTCAATCGATTGATTGTCACCAATATCCGATAAAACGCGCTTAAAAATACATCCTGTACTATTGGGATGAACAGGGATTAACAAGCCTGATTGCAACATCAATTGTAATAAGCCTACCGTTTTAAGCGTAATGCTTTTTCCACCTGCGTTGGGACCAGAAATAACCAACATTCTGTGTTCTTCATCCAAACTAATTTTTTGTGGTATGGTCTCTTTGAGTTGAAGCTTATTGTTTTTATTTAGAATAGGGTGGAAGGCATTGACCCATTCAAATGATTTATCATCTTGAATTCTAGGCAGAACAGCATCCATTTCAATGGCCAATTTAGATTTAGCATTCGTGAAATCTAATTGTGTCAGCGCTGCTTGATACGCTTCAATTAATGGGAGAAAAATAGCAAGTTCCTTTGTTAAAGCCTGAAGAATTCTTCTGATTTCTTTAACTTCATCATCAATTGCCCAATCCAATTCGTGGTTTAGGGCTGTATTTACTTGTGGTTCAATAAAAGTTAAGCTGCCGGTTTTACTTGAGCCAACAATAGTTCCTAATACCTTTCTTTTGTGGGTAGATTGAACCGTTAGAACCCTGCGATCATTGATGAATCCTTCTTGCGTTTCACCTAAAAAATTCTCTTTTCTTAATTTTCGAAGCTCCTTGTCAAAATTGCGATTAATTTGATTTTTAAGCGTTTTGATTTTCTGTCTAATTTCATAAAGCAATTTCGAAGCATCGTCTTTAACCAAACCATTGCGATCTATCACTTTTGAGATGATCGTGATGAGTTCTTTGGTATGATAACAAGATTCAAAAAATGCAGCGATAGATTCAAAATGATGAGGATATTTTTCAAAAAATTCAAGAATTCGATTCACTAAATCTGAAGCAGTAACGATTCTATAAAATCCTTCTGCACTTAAGACTGCTTGAGTGATGCCTAATAATTTTATTTCATCTAATAATTCCTCAAAATCCAAAGGTGGAAAACTTAATTGTCTGCGCCTTATATTGACTAATTCATCCGTTTCAGATAGATAACGTTGAATGGAGCTAAAATTATTCGTTGGAATTAAAGAATCAACCCGTTTTTTAGCGGTGAGACCAATAGTAAATTGATTCAACCATTCTAAGATCAAATCAAACTCTAATTCCTTAAGAGTCTGCTTATCGCTTGCGAATACTTGTTTTAGGTCAGACATTGAACAACTTTTTCGCTATTTTGTAAACTACCCAAAGCCCTGAAAAGAAGATGAGTCCCAGTAGATTAAAAAAGATGTCTTCTGGATCAAAATTGCCATGAATTCTTTTGGTGACAAGATGATTGGAGAGTTCTTGCGCTATTTCAATAAAAATTCCAAAAAAGCCAAGAAAAAATGCGATGGCTATATGCTTTAAAAAATTTGATAGCTTTTCATTTGGATTAGCCCAAAGAAAATTCAAGACAAAAGCAGCACTGAAATAAAACAGAAAATGAAGGGTTTTATCGTGATGACTAAATACACTAGGTAGTTTGATCATAAATCCAATGAATGATATTAAACAAAGAAATAAAACAATAATTATTTTATTAAGTTTAGAAAGAGTCATAATAAATTATTAATTTCTTATCCAATAAGGATTTACAGGAAATAAAAGTATTAATCCTACCGAAAGAATTAATGAATTTTTGTTAGTGTGATAGTTTCTTTTCTGGTTTCTTTAACTACAACAACGAAATATTGTCCAGATTTAAGTCCATCTAAATCAAAAGGTATGTTTTGAGTTCCATACGATAGATCACCATCAAAAATGTCTTTCATAAGGCGTCCATTAAGGTCTAAGAGTTCAATTTTCACCCTTTCATTTTGACATTTAAATCGAACTGTAGCATTATTCACAGCTGGATTGGGATAAACAATTCCTTTATCTCTTTCCTCAACTAACTCGTTTAATCCAACATTACAAGCGCCAAGAACTTGATAATAGGTAATTGCTTGTTCAAAAAGAGGTTGGATTTCTATTTCAGGAACTTCAAACCAATCTTTTAATACGGAGGCATAAATATCTCTAAAATCAATTTGCATCGGAACAGCGTCTTGTGAATTTACTGAATTTGGGATTACTGGATTTGATCCTATAATCCCTGAATTTATACATGAACCAAACAAAAACATTGGTGCAGCGTCACCATGATCTGTTCCTAGACTTGCATTTGAAGCTATTTGACGACCAAATTCTGAGAAAGTCATGCCTGCGACTCTATTTGATATTCCCAACAATCCTAAGTCATTTTGAAAAGCACTGATCGCATCAGATAGTTTTTTTAATAAATCTGCATGATTTCCAATCATGGTATTGTTAGCATCGACTTGAGCATCATGCGTATCAAATCCATTTACATTCAAAATATACACCTTTGTTTTTAATCCACCTGAAATCATTTTTGCAACATTTCTAAGTTGCACAGCGAGCGGATTATTGACATCATATAAAGTAGATAGAGAAGAACCTGCATTCGCCGCAGCATTTATAGTACCTCCATATAGGTTGGTTTGATTAATCAATATGGATAAATACTCCATGTGAGAACCGAAATAGGTACCATCATTTGTAGCGCCAGTATTCAAAAGATTAACCGCAGCAAAAGGATCATTAATGGCATTCGAAAAATTCGACATTAATCCTTGACACGTAGAAGAGACTTCGGAACCCATACTAATGGCAAAAGGATCAGGATTTGCAGCATTTGGATAGTCGTTAGGGTAATTTGGATAAACACTATCCAAATAGCGACCTAACCATCCTCTGGTCTCAGAAATATCAGTCATTCCAGTGGACCAAATATCCATAGATCTAAAATGTGAACGATTTTGTTCTGGATAACCAACATTTTGAATTATTGTTAGATTCCCATCATTAAACATATTTTTCATCCCCGTCATAACAGGATGAAAACCGATTTCTGGAGTAACTTGGATTATATTTGGCTGAGGAATGATTACATTAGAACGCTGCGTCAATAAGTTCCCATATTGATCCAGTGGAATTACGGTATTGAGTCCATCGTTACCTCCGTTTAATCTGACAATAACCAACACACGATCTTCTGCTGATTTGGAATAATTAAATAATTTTTTTGCGATACCTTTATAATGAACACCTTTTAACGCAAATGGAGTCGCAAGAGATGCAAGTGTCATATTCCGTAAAAAATTTCTTCTTTTCATCTTTCGGGAAATTAAATTGTTTGGAATTCAGGCATTTGAAAAATGCGTGCTAAAACTTGTTCCACTTTCGTTCGAACAGGTGTTGAAACAACCGCGTTTGTTGGATCTGCAGCATAAGCATTGTAATCATTAGTCCATTCAAAATCGGGCAGTCCACCAGTTAATATGTATTTCAATAAGGTTTTTTGAGCTGCTGAAATAGGTTTCGGGAAAAATACCGTACATAGGTCGTCTATTACTGCAACTGCGTTATCAGGAACAGATAAACCATCAACTAAATTTAGCGCATTGACTTTAAAATTATTACCATTAATTGGAATTCCTGTGTAAACGGTGATGTAATTCGCCAGATCAAACCTATTTTTAATAGTGGTTGAATTTACCCATAATTTAGAAAAAGCTGGAGCTTGGTAATACGCTATCCATCCCGCTACACTTGGAGGTGCTCCATAGGATTGCCCCATAGATTGACAAAAATAATATAGGGACACATACAGATCAGAATTGGACACTAAATCAAAATTAGGCACAGAATCACAAGGATTAAACATTCCGAAGACAAGTTCAAGTGGATTTCTAATTAAAGCACCTTGAAAAGCAATATCATAAAAATGTTGACTCTTCAATAACTGTTGCATGACCGGTAAAATTTCATAATTATTATCAATCATAGTTTGCGCCATGACCGGAATAATATTTGTCAATACATCAAGTGTTAAATCATAATTCACGAAATAGCGATATAATTTTGTACATATATAGCTTGCAACTTGATTCTGCTGAAAAATAACATCTATATAATCAGCATATTCTGTCGCCCCATTGGCCGCAATCGTTTGATTTCCAAAATGTACTGATAATTGTTTCGTGGTTTGATCGTGCAGTTGATCATAATAAGTTACAATAGGGGAGTTGAGTGTAGTGCTTCTTAAACCGTCAACTGCATAACCAGTAAACACTTTAGCTCCAGCTGCGACATCGTTTTCTGTATAATTAGTGTAATCTCCGGGGCCAATTTGAGGACCTTTCCCTATGGTAAAAAGCTCTAAAACTTCACGAGCAAAATTTTCGTTTGGACTGAAAACATTGTTAGAAGCACCATTTAGAAAGATCAACATCGTTGGGTCGATGGTCATATCTTTTACAAACTGCTTAAAATTTCCAAGAGATCTATTGCGTATTAATAAATGATATTGGTAACTAGCTCTAGCATCTGGTGCTAATACAGCAGCAAAATGATTCTGCCAAAAAAGACACATTTTTTCAGCTATGGTGGTGTTTTCAGTATTCAATCGTTTTATCAACCAAGCTCCTAGAGACTTAACTCGAGCATTTTCATGCGCTTGTGAACTGGCAGCATCTGCAGGATAAACACTATTTATCCAAGTGGTACCAAAAGCAGAAATCGTTTCTGTAGGATCGTAACTTAAGGGTAAGCTTGTCGGATTAATTTGTAATAAAGAATTTACAGAGGCATCCATTCCTAAATTAACTGCCGATTGAATTTGTTGAAACGTTGAACCAAAAGTCGTTCTTCTCAAAAGATGCGCCGCCTGTTCTTTGGTCCAAGTTCCGATATATGGATCCATGCTCATGGTAAGCGGACCTTCTATAAATTGATCTGGAATCATCCTGTTTTTATTTTTTCTCAAATATATTAAAAAAGACTTTTAGATTCATTAGCTAAACGAAGCAATTGTTTTATAATAATACTATTCTGTCATATAATTAATATTATGTTAAATAGCATTATCAAGTAATCTATTCTAATATGATCCATCAGCTTTAATCCTCGTTAATCTTTCCAGTGATCGTATCCCCCTTTCAGGTCGTATACTTTTTTAAAACCAAGCTTTTTGAATTCCTTAGCGGCCGAAGCGCTTCTTCCACCAGCTGCGCAATAAACTAAAATGATTTTCTTTTTATCAAGCTTAGATATTGCTGTACTAAAACTACTTGAGTAATAATCTATATTAACTGCTCCTGAGATTTTCCCTTGCGCATATTCTTTAGCTGTCCTTACATCTACCAATTGTGCTCCTTCTGTTTTCATTAAGGTTTTAAATTCTGTTTGATCTACTACTTTTTGAGCTGAAACAGGAAAGAGGACGAAAAGAAAAGAAATTGAAAAAAGAATAGTTTTCATAGTGTATATTTGAAGTCTAAATTAATAAAATATACGTTTAGCTAATTTCTATTTAACATAATATAAAAATGGCCATCTATTCTTTCAACGGATTTGTTCCTGTTATTGACCCTTCTAGCTTCATTCATCCTTTGGCAAGCGTCATTGGAGATGTAATTATTGGTAAAGATGTTTATGTTGGTCCCGGCGCAGTATTGCGTGGAGATTGGGGAAGCATCATCATTGCAGATGGTTGTAATATTCAAGAGAATTGTACGGTTCATATGTTCCCCGGTACGACAGTAAATTTTGAAAAAGGAGCTCACGTTGGCCACGGAGCCATTATACATGGTGCTTACTTAGGAGAAAATTGCTTGATTGGAATGAATGCTGTTTTAATGGATGATGCTAAGGTTGGAAAAGAATCTATTATTGGTGCACTTGCTTTTGTTCCATCAAAAATGCAAATTCCTGAAAGAAGTTTAGTTGTTGGGAATCCCGCTAAAATTATTAAGGAAGTTTCTGATGATATGATTGCTTGGAAAACGGAAGGAACAAAACTCTATCAAGAATTACCTCAATTGTGTCACACTTCCCTCCTCCCCTGTGAACCTTTGCTTGAAAGAGAAGAAAATCGTCCTAATCAAACAGTAAACTACCAAAAATGGCAGAAATAACTACTTTGTACTCCAATTAATCCACTTTGATTAATTATTTATTAACAAATAGGACTTGTTTTCTACTTTTTTGATTAAAGTTCCTTTGGATCTGTTAACTTTGACTCCCGTAGTTACAATTTACAATTCATGTCCAATTCAACTAAGTATATTTTTGTAACCGGGGGCGTTACGTCGTCGTTAGGAAAAGGTATTATTTCCGCTTCACTAGCCAAATTACTTCAAGCTAGAGGTTATTCAGTGACCATTCAAAAACTAGATCCTTACATCAATATTGATCCAGGAACCTTAAATCCATATGAGCACGGTGAGTGTTTTGTTACAGATGATGGTGCCGAGACGGATTTAGATCTTGGTCACTATGAACGTTTTTTAAATGTCCCTACTTCTCAAGCCAATAACATTACGACTGGAAGGATTTACTTATCTGTCATTGAAAAAGAGCGAAGAGGAGAATTTCTAGGGAAAACAGTACAAGTTATTCCCCATATTACAGATGAAATCAAGCACAGAATTCAGTTGGTTGCAAAAAATGGTGAATATGACATCGTTATCACTGAAATTGGAGGAACTGTTGGAGACATTGAATCCTTACCTTATGTTGAAGCGGTGCGTCAATTGGTTTGGGAATATGAGAAAGATTGCATAGTGGTTCACCTTACCTTAGTGCCCTATTTGGCTGCTGCAGGTGAGTTAAAAACAAAACCAACACAACATTCTGTTAAGCAATTACTTGAATTGGGTGTTCAACCTGATATATTATGTTGTCGCACAGAACATGAATTAGATTTAAACTTAAGAAGGAAAATTGCAAAATTCTGTAATGTTTCTATGAATGCAGTTATTGAAGCAAGGGATGCCAAGTCAATTTATGATGTTCCTTTATTGATGCTTGCTGAGGAATTAGACATAATTGTATTAGACAAATTAGGTCTTCCTAAAAATACAGCGCCAGACTTAACACAATGGAGATCATTTTTAGATAAACTTAAAAACCCTTCTCAAGAAATAACCATCGGACTCGTGGGAAAATATGTCGAGCTAAAAGACGCCTATAAGTCTATTTCTGAGGCTTTAATTCACGCTGGTGTATCCAACGACACAAAAGTAAATGTAGAGTGGATTCAATCAGAAAAGGTTAAAAAATCAAATGTCAATAAATTACTCGGGGGCTTAGATGGAATTATAGTCGCTCCGGGTTTTGGTTCAAGAGGAATTGCAGGAAAAATAGAAGCGGTTCAATTTGCACGAGAAAATAATATTCCTTTCTTGGGTATTTGTTTAGGAATGCAATGTGCTGTAATTGAATTTGCGAGAAATGTTTTAGGATTTGAGGATGCTCATTCAACAGAAATTGCTGAGGATACTAAATTTCCAGTTATTTCAATGATGGAAGAACAGAAAACCATTTCAAATATGGGCGGAACCATGCGCTTAGGAGCTTATAAATGTCAATTGAAACCTAAGTCAAATGTCGCTGCCGCTTATGATTCAGATAAAATATCAGAAAGACATAGACATCGCTACGAATTCAATTCAGCCTATATCGATGCATTTGAAAGTGCTGGAATGAAAGCGACGGGGAAAAATCCAAAATCTAATTTAGTTGAAGTGGTTGAAATTCCGGGACATCCTTGGTTTGTAGGTGTTCAATTTCACCCAGAATATAAAAGTACAGTAGCCAAACCTCACCCACTTTTCGTGGCGTTTGTGAATGCTAGTTTAATTAATAAAAAATAAATAATGGATAGAAATACGATAACAGGATTAGTTCTTATTGGTTTGGTATTGACTATATTTTCAGTTTTTAACCAACCTTCCGAGAAAGAAATATCTGCTAAAGAAAGAAAAATTGAACTTGCTGCTAAAGAAAAGAAAGCCAAGCAGGTTGAAAGCGCAGCACCAGTAAAAAAAATAGCTGCAAATACGGGAAATGATACCCCAATTGCTACAGAAATTAAATCTGCTCAGCCTACTCCAAAAGCTGAAACTTTTAGAATTGAAAATAAGGATTTAATCATTGATTTAAATTCAAAAGGCGGTCAAGTTGAAGCAGTATATCTGAAGAATTACCTTTCTTATTACTCCAAGTACATTAAGAAAAATAATCAAGCGCTTTGTTTGTTCAAAACTGGCGACGCCACCAATCAATTGGTCTTGCCATTGGGTGAGAAAACAATTTACACCTCCAACTATTTTTGCAAAGCGACTCAAGTATCAAAAAACGCATTGACTTTCGAGATGCAAATTGATGATAATCGATCTGTTCTGTATAAATATTCTATTGGAGACAAAGGTTTTGATTTGAATTATGATGTTGAATTGATAGGATTTAATGCTTCAGCGCTGAAGCATGTTCAATTGAATTGGAAAACTGCTTTTAGAAAAACTGAAAGATTATTCAGTGAACAACGACGCGTGAGTACAGTTTGTTATGATCAAGTAAAAGATGGATTCACTTATTTAAGTGAGACATCTGGTGAATTTAAAAACCCTAGTGATGACATCAATTGGATTGCCTATAAGCAAAGTTATTTTTCTGCGATTTTAAAACCGAAAGTCGCTTTTTCAAAAACCAATGGATTGATTGGTGTTAAAGTATATAAAGATGGCGAAGCAAAACAAAAGACTCATTTAAAAGATTACGTTTCTACTCTAGGATTGAATTTCAATGCTGACAACATTTCTAGTATGGTTTGGTCCTTTGTTCCCAATGATTATACAGTGCTTAAATCTTACGATTCTAATTATGATGCGATTCTTAATTATGGCTGGGGAGTGTTTCGTTGGATAAATTTATATGCAGTTCAACCCATATTTAATGTTATAATTTCTAGTGGATTAGGTGTCGGATGGGCAATTTTGGTCCTTACGATTATTCTAAAGCTGATCTTAATGCCTGTACAATGGAAAATGTTCCTTTCGTCCGTGAAAATGAAAATATTAAAGCCTGAAATTGATGAATTGAATGCCAAATTCCCGAATAAGGATGATGCTATGAAGAAGCAAGTGGAAATGATGGCGCTTTACAAAGAATCTGGTGCCAGTCCGCTCGCGGGATGTGTTCCGATGTTAATTCAAATGCCAATTCTTTTAGCAGTATTTAGATTTTTCCCTGCTACCTTTGGTTTAAGACAACAGGGTTTCCTTTGGGCGGAAGATTTGTCTTCTTTTGATTCTGTTTTTGATATTGGTTTTAATATTTGGCCCTATGGTGATCACGTGAGTCTATTCACCTTGTTAATGTCTGCCACTACCCTATTGTATACTTTTATGAATTCTGGGAATGTGCAGCAACCAACACAGCCAGGAATGCCCAACATGAAAGTGATTATGTATGTATTTCCTCTGATGATGATTTTCTTCTTTAATAATTATTCCGCAGGTTTAAGTTATTATTACTTCATCTCTACCTTAGTGTCTATTTTGATCATGGTGGTTATAAAGCAGTTCTTTGTAAATGAGGATAAATTAAAATTAAAAATGGCGTCTCGCAAAGCAACTGCCTCAGCTAATCCTAAAGTGAAAAAGAAATCTCGTTTTCAAGAGAAGCTCGAGGAAATGCAAAAGCAACAACAGGAAATGATAAAAAATAAGAAAAAATAAATCTGAAATATGAAATTCTTTATAGATACTGCCAACCTGAATGAAATTAAAGAAGCATTTGAACTCGGCGTTCTTGATGGTGTAACTACCAACCCTTCTTTAATGGCTAAGGAAGGAATTACTGGAACTGATAATATTCTAAAACATTATGTTGCTATTTGTAATATTGTTGATGGTCCGGTAAGCGCTGAAGTGATCAGTGTCGATAGAGATGGGATGATAAAAGAAGGCGAATTACTGGCTGAATTACATCCAAACATTGTTGTTAAAATACCAATGATTCCAGAAGGAATAAAAGCTATTAAGTATTTCTCTGCTAAAGGAATTCGTACCAATTGCACCTTGGTTTTTTCTGCAGGTCAAGCGCTATTGGCTGCAAAGGCAGGAGCAACTTATATTTCACCTTTTATAGGTCGTTTAGACGATATTTCTACCAATGGACTAGATTTAATCAGTCAAATTAGATTGATTTATGATAATTATGCTTTCGATACTCAAATTCTAGCGGCTTCGGTTAGACATCCAATGCACATCATTAATTGTGCTGAAATTGGCGCTGATGTCATGACAGGTCCTTTGAGTGCTATAAAAGCTTTAGCTAAGCACCCACTAACTGATTTAGGTTTACAGCAGTTTTTGGCAGATTATGCAAAAGGAAATCAATAACTAAAATGCTTTCAAAAGAAGCGGCTAAGGAATGGAATATTGTCTTTTGGGGCACTTTCAAGTCTATAATGCAAGGAGATAAATCCTCCAACAATAGAAAAATTAATTGGCTGAATTACCCATCTGATCTTCGTCATGTATACATTCGTCTGGTCTGTGAATCAAATTCAGTGGCTTTACAATTAGATTTTCAATTTAAAGATCAAGGAATTAGAGACATCGTTTGGGAACAAATGGGTGAATTAAAAGTGCTGCTTGAAAAACAAATGTCATACCCTGGGAAATGGAACCGTTCCATTAGAAATAAAGAAGGTGTAATTTTAGATCGAATTTCATGGGAACTTGATGATGTGAATTTCTATGATCAAGCAGATTGGACTAAAATCCATACTTTTTTTCGAGATCGATTGATCTCTTTTGATATTTTTTATCAAGAATTCAAAGATATTCTGATCAATTTGGTCGATTAATTATGTAATTTTATGTCATGTTTAAAAGTGTTATTTTAGTTTTATTGTTTTGTTCGTGTTCTAGTTTCACCAGCAATGCTCAAGTTATCGTTTATACTGAGAATTTTCAAACTGGAATGCCAGCCAATTTTACTATTGTCGATAATGATGGTAATATGCCCGCTTTCAATGTTCAAGAATTTACAAGTGCTTGGATTACCACCTTGGATCCCAACAATGGTCTAGATACAGTAGCAGCATCCACTTCCTTCTTCTCACCACAAGACACCGCTAGTCGATGGTTGATCACTCCTCCTATTTCAACGGGAGCTTTTGGAAATTACTTTTCTTGGGAAGCTAAGTCACATGACGCCTCTTATCCAGATGATTATTTAGTTTTAATTTCAACCACAACCAACCAAATAGCTAGTTTCACAGATACAATTGGTTATATAATTCAAGAGAATTTTGAATGGACGCATCGCGAAGTTAATTTGACTCAACAGGGATACGATAACCAAACGGTATATATTGCTTTTGTAAATGTAACTTATGATGGCTTCAAATTATACATCGATGATTTAGAAATGCGTTCACAGGATGTGACAGGACTTTCAATTGTTGATCCATCAGAATTTATGCTTTATCCAAATCCAGCAAATGATATCATTTCCATTTCAAGCGATTTAGTTATCGAGTCGATTGAAATATTAACGAGCTCTGGACAAATCGTTTTAAGCTCAAACACCAATTCAGTTGATGTTAACAGCTTGACGGCAGGTATTTACTATGCAAAAGTAAGTTCGTCTGATGCTACTTCTGTAATAAAATTTATCAAAAAATAGTGTCCAATCTTCACGATTCCATCTATAATTTAGTACAGGAACGCTTTAGTGATCTAGAGGGAAGTCACGACTGGTTTCATATTGAACGCGTTTATAAAATGGCCACCTATATCCAATCTCAAGAAGGAGGATCTTTAGAAACCATACAATTGGCAGCTTTGCTGCATGATATTTCTGATCATAAATATAATGGAGGTGATTTCAATGCCGGTTCAACAATAGCTGAAGAAATATTGCTCAAGCATGGTGCCTCTACTCTATTGGCTAAAGAAGTTGCAGATATAATTTCCAAAATCTCCTTTAAAGGTGCTTTGGTGGAAGATCAAAAAGATCATTTGGCTGTATCCATTGTTCGTGATGCTGACCGACTTGATGCCATTGGTGCTATTGGAATTGCAAGGGCTTTTTCCTATGGAGGAAGTCGCAATAGACCTTTGTACACTCCTGAGGTGCATCCCACTTTTCATACTTCTCAAGAAGATTATTTTAAAAGTAAAAGTCATACCGTAAATCACTTTTATGAAAAGTTGCTCTTACTGAAAGATAGAATGGAAACGACTACAGCAAAAGAGATTGCATCCAAGCGACATGACCTAATGTTGGATTTTTTAGCTTCCTTTAAACAAGAATGGGAACTAGATTTCTCTACAATTGAATAGCAGGATTTTCTTCTAAGATCTGATCTTTTATTGCTTCCAATTTCCGCTTATGTGCTTGCGCTTCTTCACTTTCGGGATAAAAATATCGATGTGCTTTGGCTTTCTGATAGGCTGATATTTTTAAAAGCAGCTTTTTAGTTCCTGGAGAAAAATAGGTTTCTTGAATTTGTTCCCATATATAATCTAGTGCTTCTTCGTTGGGATGAATTCTATCTTGTTTATAAAATCGATAATCTCTCAAGTGGTCTATCATAATTTCATAAGAAGGGAAATACTTTCCTTGCGAATAATCCACTAATTGATGGGCCACATCGATTAACCTCCCTTTACTCCTATTGTTTTCTGGTAAACCATCTTTGGAATGTCGCACAGGACTGACCGTAAAATGTAAACAAATATTAGGGTTAATAGATTTTAATGCATCCAAACACATCTTCCAATGCTTGACCATTTCATCCGTTTCACTTAACTCCTTCGTAAATAGTTCAGTATTTTGCTTGTGGCAATTAGCAACTAATAATCCGTCGGAATTTAGTCTATAAGCAAATGCAGAACCGAATGTTATAAAGAGATGAGTGCATTTCTTTAGTTGATCAAGTAAAAGATTTCTTTTTTCAAGAATTAGTAAAATCAACGCTCCCTCAGATTTCGCAAAGAGCTTCCCCCCACTTTCATAGTCAAAAAATAGGTCATTGTGTTGAACACTTCTTACTTCTTTGTTTAAATTAATAGAATTAATTATTTGATTTGCAATACAATAAGGATGAAAAATAGTCCCGAAGGGATTGCTGAATTCTTGAAAAGCACCTTGTTTGAAAGAAGCACTCATTTCATCAGAAAAACAAGAACCTAAGAGGACTATTGAGTCGTGATGACTTATTTTTCTTTCAGAGATCGGAATAGAAATCGGCAATAAAAAATCTTTCATCAGATCATCAAGCTTTTAGCGGTTAATAGCGCTTCATTGGTAATAATTTCTCCACTCATCAAACGGGCTATCTCGTTTACTCTCTGCTCTTTCGTAAGAGAAAGTACGGTAGTGTTTGTTTTATTACCACTATTATTCTTTTCAACTTTAAGATGAAAATCAGCTTTTGCGGCAACTTGAGGTAAGTGCGAAATGGCGATTAACTGCATATTTTTACCCATTTCTTTCAGTAATACTCCAATTTTTTCTGCTACATCACCTGAAACACCAGTATCTATTTCATCAAACAGAACGCTTGGTAATTGTCGTTTTTCTGAAATCATCTTTTGCAAGGCCAGCATCACCCTCGACAGCTCACCACCACTTGCTGCTTTTTCAATAGGAGTCACTTCCATACCTTTATTGGCGCTAAATAACATACTCAATTGATCTAAACCATTTTCCCGTAATTCTATTCCTTTGATTAAGGAGAATGTTAAGGTGGCTTCTTTTAATTTAAGGGCATCAAAAAGCAATATCAGTTCTTTTTCAATTTCTGGGATAGCTTTAGTCCTTTTGATATTAAGCTCAGTACCCAATTGCATTAATTGAGTATGTTGCAATTCAATTAAATCTTTTAGTTCCTGTATCGAATTTTCCAAAAGATCATTTTCATTTAATTGCGAATCAAGTGCATCAAACAATATTATTAATTGCTCCTGCGAAGTAAAACGATGTTTATTTAATTGATGATTGTAGTTATCAATTTTCGCGGTCAAGGACCGATGTGCTTCCGGACTGACGTCAAAATCCTTGCTCAACTTCCCTCCTTCTTCAGAAAGTTCTTTTAATTCTATTAAACAAGATTTCAATCGATTGGAAAATTCAAGAAATTGAGCATCTAAATTTTTATTTTTTTCTATTTTAGCATACAGATGATACAATTGATCATAGGGACCATTATCGACACAAATGTCCTGAAAAGAATCTCCTAATTCCCTTATATTGTCGGCGTTATCTAACTTCAAGAGCTCTTTTTCAATTGCGGAGAAATCTTGATCTTTTAATTTAAGTTGACCTAATTCTTCTAATAAAAATTTATTGTAATCCTTTTGCTTTTCTTGTTCAATTAACTGCTGCTGTAGCTCATTCAGTAGTTTCTTTTTTGCTTTATGCTCTATAAATTGAATGGAGAATTCATCTCTTAATTTTTTGGTATGTGCTAAATCATCCAATAAATCTAATTGAAAAGAGGGTGATTTAAGTTCATAGGTATTGTATTGCGAGTGAATACTAATCAAAAAAGAACTCAATGTTTTCAATAAAGACAAGGGAACAGGTGTGTCATTGATAAAGGCTCTTGATTTTCCATCTTTCACAATTTCTCTTCTCAGGATCACTTCCTTTTGCACATCCAAATCATTGAGTGTGAAAAAAGGAACTAAACGGTCTTCCATTTGAGCAACCGCTTCTACAATAGATTTATTGGATCGAGGACCAATTACAGAAAAGTCAGCTCTCTCACCGATGAGTAAGTTGAGTGCATTTAACAGGATGGATTTTCCAGAACCTGTTTCACCGGTTATAACGGTAAAACCTTTATCGAGTGATAGTTCTACCCGATCGATTAAGACAAAATTATCGATGCGCAGTAGCTGGATCATTTAGTTAAGAATTTCTTGATATTTTGAAGTATTGGCAGGATCTAGTTTCTTAAGTAAATTAACAAAATCCGTTTTTTCTTTTAAATCCGCATCTGAAACTAAATTTTTGATTTCATTTCTTTTAGAGGACAAAAAACTAAGGACATTTAAATTATTAGGACGCGATTGAGCAACCGGTTGTAATTTCGCTAAAGCATCATAAATCGCTTTTCTTGCTTTTGCTTTATCACCTCCCAGTTGGTCTATTCCTTTTCTATGGTAGCTATAGATACATTCTCTTAATGGTTCGAAGGCTGTTTGCAAAATATTATCTACCAGCCAATAACGATTTCTTTTTCCTTGTTCATTTGATTTCCATCCTATCATGTTAGAACCTTGAGCATTACTAACGATTTGTTGTGCTTCATTAAAATATGGGGTCCCACCTTTCAGAGAAAAAGAATCATAATCCAATCCTATGATAAAGTAAGCATAAAAGGCTAAGATGGAGGAGAGATTGTCACGGAATTGATTGGGTGCATAGATCAGCATGGAATTTCTTGAGTAAGCAAATACCACATCATCATCTTGGTAATTTAATAAAACCGTATTGTAAGAAGAGTTAAAGGAGGGTCTGGAAGACTGAATTTGAATGGCCCCTGAAAATGTTCCTGGACTTGGGATTTTATTAATTTGGAATTGTATATTACAATTGATCCGCTCCTCTATTTTGAACTTATCTTTTGTCCATTGGGTATTATTCATTAAATCTGTAACCGTTTGTTTTAGTTGAGTCAGTGCATCTTGTTCCGTACTATTCACCTCAAGTTTGGCTTCAGTAATTATAGAAACTTGACAATTAAGTTCTTGAGCATTGACCGCACCAATAAGAAAAACCATTAATACAAGAAAAGTTATTTTCATTTCTCCAATTTTAAAATAAATTCAAATATATCTTTTGCAACTTGGGACTTCAATTTTAATTCAAAATCTACTGAATTTCCTTTGGAATCTAAGATAGTTATTTTGTTGGTATCCGATTCGAAACCTACCCCTTTTTCACCCAAAGAATTGAGAACAATTGCATCCAATTTTTTTGCTTTAATTTTTGCTAACGCATTTTCTCTGGCATTATTGGTTTCAAGAGCAAATCCAATGACTTGTTGCTTGTTGTTTTTATGTGCTGCAGCCCAAGCTACTATATCTGGATTTTTAATTAAATCGATTTGTAAGGTATCTTCTGATTTTTTAATCTTAAGTTCCGAAACATTTACGGGACGATAATCGGCTACTGCGGCAGCAAAAACCCCCATGTTGCAGTCATCCCAAAGATTTTTTACACACTCAAACATTTCATTAGCACTTTTCACAGAATAGTTAAATAATTTATCGTGTTTTAAAGTACAGGAGGTTGGTCCACTTACTAAATGAACTTCAGCTCCTAGATTCAGTGCTTGTTCGGCTAAGGCAAAGCCCATTTTACCGCTTGAATTATTTCCAATAAATCGCACAGGATCAATTGCTTCTTGTGTTGGACCTGCCGTAATTAATATTTTATTATTCAGAAAAGGTTGCTCTATTTGCAGTATGCGTAAAATTTCAGACACTATTTCCTCTGGTTCTGCCATTCTACCTTCTCCGACCAAGCCACTTGCCAACTCCCCTATTTTGGCAGGAATTACACAACAAGCATCTTGTTCAACTTGCTTGAGATTCCTTTTTGTGCTGGGGTGTGCGTACATATCGAGATCCATGGCTGGAACGACAAGTGTGCGTTTACGCATGGAAAGATAGGTTGCTAAAAGTAAATTGTCGCATGTTCCACTCGCCATTTTACTTAAAGTATTCGCTGTAGCGGGCGCAATAACAAGTAAATCAGCCCATTCACCATAGGCAACATGGTTGTTCCAAGTTCCATCTTTTGGATCCCAGAAATCAATCCCTACAGGATTATTAGAAAGTGTTGAAAGTACTAGGGGACTTATAAAATCAGAAGAGGCAGGAGTCATAATACATTTGACTTCTGCCCCTATTTTTTTTAATAAACGAATGAGAAATGGAATTTTATATGCTGCAATTCCACCACTAACTCCTATAATTATGCGCATGATTTAGATTTCCTCTTCAGGATTTCTCATGTAATTTTATCATCAAGAAGTTCTTGAGTAGCGATTGCTGTTGCCTTTGGCATTTTTTCGTAATGCTTAGAGATTTCGATTTGTTCTCTGTTTTCAAAAATCTCCTCTAAATTATCGGTAGTAGTTGCAAATTCTTGCAATTTTGCAGTTAATTCCTCTTTAATTTGAGTGCTAATTTGATTAGAGCGCTTTGAGATTGCTACAAGTGATTGGTAAATATTACCTGTCTTTTCCTCGATTAAGATGGTGTCGCGGGTAATGGTAGTTTTCTCTGCGTTGGTGTTTCTATAACTCATTTTACTTTAATTTTCGGTAAGTAATTTTAATTCGGATTCAATTTTTCTATTGAGAACATCTAATTCACGGATGTACCTAGAATCGGGATATTCGAATGCAAAGTTACGATATCTTTCTATAGATTCCTCAATTCGCTCCTTTTTTTTACTATCAATGCTATTTAAGGCAAAAGAAGCACAATTCTTAACCGCTAAATAGATGGTTTCTTCTTTAAAATTTGATAAAGGGAAATTAGCACAAAACAAATCTGCTGCAGTCACAGCTGCGCGGAAATATTGTGTTCTTGAATAGGCTTTTACTTTTTCAAATTCTTTAAGTTCTAATTTCAATCTCAAACGATCAATTACATGATTGCAAGAATCCACCAAGTTCGAACTCGGATAACGATCAACAAATTGTTGCACATTATTAATGGCAGTTAATGTTTCTGTTTGATCTAAAGAGTATTGTGGAGAATTTTGAACACTACACAAAGCAGTTAAAAACAATGCTTCCTCATTTTTAACACTGTAAGGAAAACGCTGAATATAGGCGCTAAAATAGTAACCAGCCATATAGAAATCTTCCATTTGGTAATAACTTTTAGCCAATCTATAATAGGCAACTTCACCTTCATCTGTTTTAGGAGAATGCTGATATACTTGCTCGTAAAGAATTATACAACGATCATAGTTTTTATCTTCATACATCTCATTGGCTAGTCTAAACTTTTCTTGATAATCGTCTCCTTTTATAATTTGATTGTAGTTGGAACACGCCCCAAGAAGGAATGAGATCAAAACCAATACTAAATACTTATTTTTCTCTTTCATTATTTAACTCTTAAACTGCGTCCTACTTGAATCGGTGTTCCGGGTTTGATGCCATTTAATTGACATAACTTTGAAACGGTAGTATTATTTCTTGCGGCTATTTCCGTAAGGGTATCACCTGATTTAATCTTATAATATTTTATTTGTACCGTCGGTACTTTTACCGGAGTCTTTGTAACAGGCTTTAATATGGGTTGAACATTAACGAGTGTATCATTGCTATTCACAACCAGAGGATCTACTTCAAAGTTCTCCGAAGGTTTAGCTCCTGGTCTGAACAAGACTTTACTTACGGTCAACTCTGGTCTCTTCAATTCTTTGACAGTAAAGTCGATGATTTCTTCAGGATTCATAGGTGAATCATAAAATCGAACTTCAAAATGCAAGTGAGGACCAAAGGATCTACCTGTATTCCCTCCTAAACCAATAGGTTCGCCAGATTTAACATCTTGATTCGGAACTACGATAAGTTTACTCATGTGGGCGTAAAAAGTCTCTAAACCATTATGATGTCTTATGATCACTAAGTTTCCAAATCCTCCATCGTTAAATTTAGCATATCTTATTTTACCAGAGAAAGCCGCTCTAACAGTATCTCCAATATTCAAACCTAAATCAATACCATTGTGATTTCGCCCACTTCTGAAACCATACCTTGAGGTCACGACTCCTTTTACAGGAATGGTAAAATCATCTTCCGTTTTATAGTTCAGATTTAAAATGATGGTATCTGTTAATCTGGACAAATCATTATTTTTACCTGTAAAACAAGACTCATTATTCCAAGCTTGGTTAAATGGAGGATTGTACATTTGTACTTCCTGATGAACGCGCGTATTTAAGATGCCATTGAAATTCGACTCATTCAATAAGCTCCAGGTGCGATTATTAAAAATAACAATCCTACCCATTGGAGTATCTACTGTATCAATAGCTTTTTGAGCCCATGAAGCTAAGCTAAAAAGTAGAATTAATCCAACACAGAATATTTTAAATCGCACACTTGATTTTTAAGGAAGGTCAAATATAACCAATTCGATTTAAATAGGCCTAACATCTTTAATAGTCAGATTGAAGAATACGGATTCATTAGGTTTTATTAGATTCACATAACCTCTTGATCCGTAAGCTTGTTTTGCATCTACCAAAACAAAAATCTTTTCGCCTTTTTTGGCATTATTAAGCGTTTTCCGCAATCCAGGAATTACATTTTTTTGACCTGGAGAATATTTTAATGGAAAATGCGCGGCGTAGGTATTCATTACCGATGGATTTGAAGCTGTGGTGACTATAGCGTGATATTTAATTTCCTTATTCATGGTTTGATCGGCATCACTTTTTTCACCCCTCATCAAGGTCCAAACCTGAACACCACCTTCATTGTATTCTGGAGTAACGCGTGCGCGTACTTTTAGGTAGAGCCAATTGGCCGAATTTGGTGGGATTACACCGGGTATTCCCTGCTCACCTCTTGCTAAGTCAGCAGGAATTTCAACTTTCACAAAGTCCCCTACTTTCATTTCACAAAGCGCTAAATCCCAGCCCTTAGTTTGCATATTATACCCAACCATAAAGGGAATGAATGGCATTTTAATGCGTTGATTCCCATCTATTATTCTACCATCTGGAAGTGCTAATCGATATTCCAACAAGACAACTTCTCCTTTTTTAATTTTCTCTCCTTTACCCTTAGTCAACCACTTAATAATTAAACCATTCTCCATGGCTAAGGTGTTCTCAATTTTTCCCTTTTCAAAGTTCTTCAAATTTGATTTTGGATCATTGCTTAATGAATCTGCTTTTTTAACTTGCTTACCTTGTTTTACTAAATGCTTGTCCTGCTTATTCTTAGAAGTATTTTTACCCTTATCGGTGTCTTCACAAGAAATGAGCAAGAATAGAAAAAACAAAACGGAAAGGAATATATAAGATGTCAATCTTTTAATAGTAAAGGTAGTGCTCATATTATTTAATTTCTAAAAGTTCCATATCAATGTATAAAATTGCCAATGGTGGTATTTGATCTTGGTCGCCCACTAAACCTAGAGCCAGATGACTTGGAAGGATTAGTTTTGCTTTATTTCCTGTCGACATTAGCTTTACCGCTTCATTGAGTCCTGACTCTATATCAGTTTTGTCTACGGTAAATTCTTCCGGATCTTCTGTTGTTGTATAACAAGTTGTCCCATCTAATAATTTAATGATTAATGCAACTTTAACCCGTTGACCAGGAAGTGCTTTATCTAAATTAGCATTGGTTTTATAAATCATATAACGCAAACCGGTTTCTGTTTTCGTCATCAGTAATTCAGGATGTTGCTCTAAAAACATAGCAATTTTAATTTGTTCTCT
>Ga0304728_1000689_pt1 | contig 27423 bp, 26 predicted proteins | sample C_130625_MF_Meta_FD_190476 | JGI IMG/M metagenome (GOLD analysis project Ga0304728, IMG submission 190476) | Freshwater microbial communities from Lake Croche, Canada to study carbon cycling - C_130625_MF_MetaG (v2) (version 2) | ecosystem: Environmental > Aquatic > Freshwater > Lake | place... | reverse complement strand
TTTGGACGGCGCCCTTCCATACGGAAGTAGTCGATGCAGAGGTTTTCAATGGTGCGGTGGAGATAAGAAAGAGCATGATCTGCTGATTCAAGCTCAGGGGCAGCGAGCATGAACTTGATCAGAGAATCTTGGGTGATCTCTTCAGCTTTAGCTGAATCCTTCAGGACACGATTGGCATGCGCGAGTAGCTCTGAACGGTGCTCAGTGTAAAAAGCCCCCAGTTCAGCAACTGTCCATACGCTCAGTGCCACTGTATTGATCCTTTGGTAACCGGTTTTGTATTGCAGAAGCAACCGTCGCTGCCTCTAACTCCTACTACGAATCTAAGTCTAGTTTGTCGTGGGAAGGGGACAAAACGGACTTTTCGTACTGCTATCTAACGTACGGAGCGTATAGTCCCTGAATAACCAGCTGCAGAAGCCCCAGAATCTTGGCCTTTGCTCGAGCGGTTCGCTCAAAGTTGTGGTGTTTAATTCGAAAAAGCAGCTGTAACTCGTACAGGTGCTGAACCGCCTTAGCCTTGATTGAGTCACGCCCTAAGTAAGGCAGGCAGTCAGATCTCCAATTTTGATGTTCGCGAACTTCAATGAAGTTCGTCTGGCCCGTAAGGTTTTGAGTGAAGCTTGCAACTAGCTTGGATTCAATTTCTGCAACCTGCTCCGAAGATGAAGGGCTGGTATGTGTGGCATCTTGGCCGAACCCTAGATTCAAAATTCTACTCTGGCTTGGCATAATCACATATCCAGTCTTGCAATATGATTCGACCATTCCATCCCAATTATGATTCTCTTTACCAGTCCAAAAATTTTGCAGTTCAAGCCATGTTTTTCTCGGAATAGACCACCCCCAACCAAGTCCAAATCGTTGCTTTGAAAACGTTATCTCATTATCCACAGTTCTTGGAATACCAGAAAATCCATTTATTCCTCTGAATGAGGGATTAAGAATATTTTGCTTGTACGCCTCGATGTTAAACTTTAAGAAATCTTTACTAATCACGATGTCGTCTTCTAATACTGTAACCAAATCTATTTCTGGATGTTGAAAAGCTTCTGAAATCCCCTCATGAACGTTCAAGTTTATAGCTTGCCCTGATGATTTTGCTTCAATGCGCTCAACCCTAAGGTGACGAGAGGGAAGGGAGTGAAAACTATTAATAATTCTAGTGACTTCAGGAAAATTTCCCTGCTGTACAAATACAATTTCTTGGTATTCGGGCACGAGGGCACTTGATAGAGCATTGAGAACTTGATTGAGTGAGTCTGATCTCTTATATGCAATCACAACCAGGGCACCAAATACTTGTATGCTCATGAAAGTCCCATAAGATGCGCTTGTTTTTCGAATTCTGGTACCTGATTTCTAACATCTTTAAATGTTCCACTGGCTCTGAGTGAACCGCCTTCAAGAAAATAGACGCAGTCAGCATTCATAATGGTTGATAAACGATGTGCAATCATAATGACAGTGGTCTTACCCCGAAGTTGCACAAGTGTTTCTGCTATGTTTGCTTCGGTCTCGCCATCAAGAGCACTAGTAGCTTCATCAAGTACAAGCAGCATGGGATTTGTAAAGAGTGCTCGAGCGATACCAAGTCGTTGCCTTTGACCCCCACTGAGACTTGTTCCTCGTTCACCCACCTGACTATTTAATTTATTGGGGAGGCTCTGAACAAAATCTTCTAACTGGGCAGCGCGTAGGCAATTCCAAATATGCGCATCATCTGCAGCAGTATCAGGATAGCCAAGGCTTACATTTTCTCGGAAACTACCATTCGCAATCGAGACATCCTGAGGAACGTAAGACACAGAACCTGGCCATTTTGAGACAGCTTTCAAAGGATGTAATCCGGATACTGTTACTTGACCAGAATTGGGTTGAAGGACTCCCAATATTAAATCCACTAATGAAGTTTTCCCGGCTCCTGAAGATCCAACAAAAGCAACAAATTCACCTGGGTTGACCTGAAATGACACATTGTTTACTGCGGGAGTGTCTGTCTTTGGATAAGTGAACACCAACCCCTCTACGCAAATCTCTGCGACAAACCCTGAATGAACCAAGTCGAGAGTGTCTACTCCCTCAGCAAGTTCCTCGGAGGGTCCTAGTCGCTCTATTAATTCTAGCGTTGGGGCAGCACTACCTAAACTTCCTCTGATTTGCAGTGCTCCTTGTTGCATTCTAAGAATTGCTGGAGCAATTCTCGTTCCAGCCGCCAAAAAAATGGATAGCGTAGCAATTGCATGCACAGCATCTTGTGTAATGAATTGATAGGCCCCTAGAAGAAGTGCTCCAAGAACCACGGTGGTTTCAATCACATATTTGCTGATATTTGGTACAAATGACATTTCTGCAATGGTGTTGGCTTGTTGAAGGCGAAGCTGACCAATTTCCCTGGCATAGAAATGTCTTCTATTTCTGACTACCGATTCTCGATATGAAACTAGAACTTCCATTATTTTTTCGGCCGAAGCTATTCCTAGTCTCGTGTCTTCTTCTCCAAGCACGCGGGCTCTAGTGTGGAGCAATCGATACATCAGAAAAGCAATACTTCCAAAAACAAAAAAAGTACCTGCTGAAATTATAGGATCCACATAAAAAAGCCCTGCTGCCATTACTAGAATGAGTGCAGAATCTGCAATTAGAGAAATCGAGATACCAAGAACCCCCACTGTAATTATTACCACCCCTTGAGTTACAGAATAAATAGTTTGTTGAATTGTCTTCGCTTGTATTTCCAACAACGATTGAGTTAGAAGCTTCGATATCAATCTTGACGAAATGAGTGCAGCCCGGCGACTAAGAAAGAACAAAATCTTTCTTGAGATCACAACAGACAACAGAGATCTAGTTATCAGGAAAAATGCCGCGCCTAACCCTAAGATACTGGCTTGAGTTTGCAGAGTTGAATTTTCCAAATGTAAGAGTGCTATAAAACCCGAAACCCTTCCATTTGGTTTCTGAGACTGAACTCCAGAGATTGCTAAAGTTCCGAGCAGCCCAACTAAGACCACGCCAATTAAATCAAGTATCGATAGGCTGATTTGAAAAAGTATCACCAGAATCACGCGCCTTTGATCCTGACGAGTTAGAACACTCAGAGAGCGCGCAACTGTAGTTTTCCGCCACTTTGCGCGAATTGAATTCTTTTTCAACTCATTACCTCAATCCGGACTGTGCCACCCGCGAATTATAGTTGCCGACAACATTAAAAAAGCAAAAAACAGTTCTTGCGTCAACTATCTAAATCCAGGCCTTCTTCCGGAGCCAAGTAATGGGAATCAGGTCTGTAGGCTCGCGCAAGTGACGAAACCAGGGGTCTGGTGCGACCACTACTGGCTGTTGAGCTTTGGATAATCGCGCTCCCCACCAACTAAAAGAAGAATTTGCAATCACATATCCTTTTCCTAGACGCATTACCTCGAGAGTCTTCACGATGCAATCCTCAACGTCTCCAAAAGATCTGACAAAAGATTGTAAATTATTTGGGATTCGTAATTGCGCATTTTCAGGATCATCTGAAAAGAGCCAAATTTTCTTATAGGCGCCACTATTCCACATTACAGTGATTGAATTTTCATAGTACTGAAACTCTGGTATGCCAAATTTATCTTCTTTGAGATAATCAGATAGGCGCACGTGGACAACGAGTGGCTCCTCTATTTGAGCTAGCCTCTCGTATTCTGAGTAACTTTCAAAATTTTTCACTTTTAAATTCCTCAAAATCTCTATCACAGCTTCATCATCAGAATATTTAAATGACTGAAAATACCCGAGCAAGTATCTTTTTTTGTTGTTGATGCCTAGTGGGGAATACCCGAGGTTATTGCCAGTAGTAATTGACTTGAATTTCCCAAATTTCATTAGTAGTACTAAAGAGCCAATTCTTCGAGTTAAAAAGCGGAAGATTGGCAGTTTCTCGACTCCTTTAGGGTCGATGCTCGAACGCAGTAGATAACCAAGAGTTTTGCCCGCCAACCAGGATTCCTGCGACCTTTCAAGAAAACAAATTTCTGGTGGTAACTGATAACACTCTATTTGAGGGAAATTCATAGAATTCAGTCTTGGCTTACCTAAGACCCACTCGACAGAGATAGGCGTAGTTCCGGAGGCGTACAACCCTGCTGCAACCTGAAAAAGTTGATTCCCAAGTCCTCCTGTTAGATGCAGTACCAGAGGAGTCTCTGTTCCTTGATCTTGATTCATTTATTCAGTACCAATCTCTCAAACGCAACTTTGTAAAACGTAATCGGGCTCTTGATACAGGGAGTGCGAAAAAGGCCAAAAGTAGAATTTGCCTTACTTTCTCAGTCGGTTTAGCGTAAATAATATTCGAAAGGCAGAGCTTGATGAACATTGATTCTGTAAATTCATCAAAATTATTCTGATGACTTATTCGGATTTTCAGAATCTCAGAAATGGCACTGGATAAGTCCCGCTTTGATGCTGCCTGATTTGTCAATTGAAGATTATCATTCACCGTATATCGATAAGTGCAATCGTTGATCAAAAGTATATTTTGCTTTACTTGACAAAATTGATAGAGAAATTTTTGATCCTCTCCCATTTTCAATTCAGAAAATTTAGTTTCAGCCAGAGAATTAGCGTTAAACGCCCAGCGCCAAATCCCTGGGCGTAAGGCAATTTTTGTCATCTTTTTCTCGTGCTTTTGCAATGTTATGGAATTCGTTAAAGCGTCAATTGTCTCGTAATTAGAAATAACTGCTGAATATTTTGTTGTATCGTCCCCACGGAGAACACCCATGAGCAGCCTAGGATAATAAATATCATCAGAATCAACAAAATTAATCCAAGCTCCGCTCGCATATTTCAATCCTAAATTGCGTGCAGCTCCAGGTGAACCTAAATATTTTTCGACAAAAATGACTCGCTCTTTTTCTTGAGATTTCATAAAATTTGCTAATTCGGTCTTAGTTTCAGAATCTTGTAAATCATGAATTATGATTAGTTGAATATCGTTTTCTCTGTAAATATTTGAAATAGTGCTTTCGAAATTCTTTAGTCGGCCTGCCATTTTGGAAATAGGGATAATTACGCTAAGTAGATAAGGGTTCACGGATTTTTCCACCACGCGTTAGAGTCTAGGCAATAAATCTTCTTGAGAAGGTACTCTGGCCCCATGGGGTTGAATATTGCTCGAACCAGAGGTGTGGCTCACTCGGCTAAAGGTGCCTGATGCAAGAAGACAAAGATGGGCCCAAAGTTCTGTGTGCTCTCAGTCACGGACTGTATGAACCTTGGCTGAGCATCTTAAAAGATGGCCAGGAAGCAACATGGTTGACTCTTAATTTTCCCGCCAATTTTCAATTAATTCATTTTCACGGGTCCCCAGGAAATAAATTCATCCAATGGTTAGATCGTTCCCACGAGATTCTAAGATGGAAAAATAGATGGCTTGCAGCATTCTTACAAATTGTTGACAATCTATTTTTCTACCCTTTCTTAAATTACATTCCTCGTTATAAAAATTCTAGTTTACTCAAAAGTTCTAGAGATGTTATACATATCAAATTCCCAGATACGTACGTCACGTATCGATGGAAGTTTTTAGCCCTTCTAAGTTATTTTCTAAAAGAAACTGACGCAGACTTCCTATTCGTTACGTCGACCGCTTCTTACGTTCAACCCAAACTGGTCCTTGAGTTTGTCCAAGCACTACCTAATGAGCAGATTTATGCGGGTGCGGAGCCCTATCCTGGAGCGGGGTTTATATCCGGTAGCAATCGCATAATTTCCAGAGAGATAGCACGGCAAGTACTGAGAAGTAAGCGGAAGTGGGCCGTGGGCGTGATTGAAGACGTCGCTTTCACGAATCTAGTCAAATTTAACAAAAATGAACTGGTCATGTTTCCTATCTTCAATATTGCATCACTGAAAGAATTGGAAGAATTGACAGATAAGCAGATTTCTGAGAGCTACCACTTTCGGCTAAAATCTTTCGAAGGCCAGACTCGCACTGATGTGGTTATCATGAAAGAACTCCACGCTAGAATTATGACTGGCAAAGGAGTTAATTACGATGGCGAATAAAGCCTTAACCCTGCGGTTTAGGAAATGGGCAGGTCCTGTTGGAGCAGAGGGATTATTTTTCAAACAATTGTTTGAAAAAGTGACTGAAAAAGAAATCATTGTTGTTGAGTCGTTGGAGGGCAACGTTGATATAGAAATAGAATCTGTTTACGGTGAAGGACAAATCCCTTCACTTAATTCCCGCCTTCATCGGTTTATAGAATCCCACTTACCTGGAGGGATAGATTTCTCAAAAAGGAACCACACGCCAAATCAACAGCCAAGTGGTTCGGGTAAGGTAAAAATTTTCTTCACCGGGGAGAATGAGCGACCACCGGAAGGTAGATGGGATGCTTATCTTTCGTTTGATATGCATTCCTTTGATGGTCGAAACGCCTATCTTCCCCTGTGGTGGATAACTAGTTCTGATCTCCTGGTTCCTACCGTCTCTCCATATTTGGGGAGACCAATCACGATTGAACAGATGCTTTCACCACGTGAGCCAGATTTGAGAAATCGTAAGAAATTCTGTATTGCCTTTATCGGTAAAGCTTACCCATTTCGAATGCATGCAATTAGTGCGATATCAAAAATAGGAAAAGTAGATGTTTTTGGAGGAATAGCTAGAGAGACACGATTTACGCGTGCAGAAGAAAAGTTTGAGATATCCCAAGACTATAAATTTGTTTTTGCTTTTGAGAACGATCTTTACCCTGGTTATGTGACAGAAAAAGTCCCTGAAGCATGGGCAACAGGTGCTGTTCCTTTGTATTGGGGTTCAGATCCAGCAAACCTATTGAATCAAGAAGCATTTATCAATTTAGCAAACTTTAAGACTCTTGAAGATTTTGTCGAAAGAGTGCGAGAAGTTGATGACAATGATGAACTCTGGTCGAAAATTGCATCTCAGCCCTTACTCCAAAACAAGCCTTCCCTCGACCAGGTCATGAGTGTATTGAGAAACGCTTGTCGGCCAATTTTGAATAGGTGATATATGTTAGACCAAAATAGTGGTTTAGAAATTTTAGTCATAAATTTAGACTCGGAAGCCGATCGATGGAAAAGTTGTGAAAACCAAGCCCATTCTTTCGGATTAAAACTAACAAGAGTCCCCGCAATAACTCCTTCTTCTCTCTCACATTTATCACAAGACTACGTAGCCGAAGGAGTGCGAGCAGTATGGGGGTCACATATGCAATGTCTGAGGCATCTTTTAAATTCGAATGCTCGACATATTCTGATTATGGAAGATGATTTCAAAATTTTAAATATAGAGAAGTTGAATAGCCATCTTCGAGACTCAAGAACTCTCGGCTACGACCTCGTGCAATTTGGGTTCTTAAAACCTGGGTTTGATACAAGAATCAAAATAATCATCGCAAATGTTGAGTCTTCCACATTTAAATTTATCGGCTTTCTTTCCAAATTTCCATTCTCTTCTCTACAAAACCTTCAAAAAAGGTTGAGGGTGGTGGAGGCAAGACACTTGCCAAGGGGTTTTATCGCGGGTGATTTCCAACCAGGCGCCCACTGTTATCTTATATCGCGCGAGCTAGCCAAGGCCACGTTAGAACTAAATAATCCACAATTCTTATCTATCGATGACTTCTTTACTGCTTTCTCGCAAATGAGAAGTTTTAAATTCATGAGGGTTCGAAAAAGTCTCGTAGCTCAAGCTCCATTTGCAAAATGGGAAGGAAATAGGTTTCTTCGCTAGTTTCAATAGAATATTGCTGGGGCAGTGGTGAAATCTGGATGATGCAGGGAGCTACTCTCTTCATTTTTATAGAATGGTTCTGGAATTATAACTTTCCCACCATTTCTTGAGCTATAGAATCCAGCCCACCAAGAAAGGGTTGAATTAGACATGATGAGAACGGTTGCATTAGCCATAAGTTTCATTGCTTCGATAGGGGTCAAATCATCAGGACCAAATACTTTTCGAACCGGAATTACACTTTGAATATCGATTGCAAGCTCTTGATCGTCAGTGCAAATAAATGTATCGATTCCTAACTGTATATTTTTTATATAATAATCGGGGTGCAATATTCCATAAGTTTCCTTCAATCCTAAGAAGTCACCTCTTCTTACATGAATAACCTGATATAGCCCGGGCAAATCTTGTGGTGTTCGTACCTGCTTAAAGCCTTCTTTAAGCTCATTGAACAATAGCTCCTCTACTCCACAAACCGACTTCCAGTTCACATAAAACCCAGAAACTAATCTGGGTTTGAGACCAAGATTTAAGGGGGTTTGAAAATGATGAGTAGTTCGGAAGATTCCAAGCAACTGTTCAAGTCTTATAGACGCGCTTGTGTTATAAAACCTTAGCTTATCAAATATCTTAAGTAATACCCCTAGAAGATTTATATTTTTCACCTCGCCAAGGTGTTCGCAAGGTTTGACTAGTTTTTCAAGATTATCTAGATAGCCTGATATGGAATGGGATTTATCATGGAACGGTACAATTAGCGAGTTGTATCTTGCGTTGAGCTGGTGACCATAAGCCCATTGAAATAGTTGATTTCCCAAGCGGCCAGATAGTTGTTGATATATCTTTGGACTATCCATAGAGGGCGCAGTTAAAGTTCACTGATTTTAGCTCGAAAATATGGGATAGAGAGATCAAGGCCATCCTCAAGCGATGTTGATGGAACCCATTTGAGTAAATCTGTAGCTTTGTGGATATCGGGTTTTCTCTGACGTGGGTCGTCTGAAGGTAGTGCTTCAAAAATTATCTCCGATTGTGATCCAGTCTTTGCGATAATGAGTTCTGCGAGTTCGATCATTGAATACTCTTGAGGGTTACCCAGGTTTATAGGCCCAGTTACATCAGCTTCGGACATCAATAGGGCTAGTAACCCTTCTATAAGGTCCAACACATAGCAAAATGATCGAGTTTGTGAACCCTCTCCATAAATTGTGACAGGTTCATTCTTCAATGCTTGAACTATGAAATTACTTACAACCCGGCCATCGTCCAAATCCATCCGTGGCCCATATGTATTGAATATTCTTGCTACTTTTATATCTACACCGTATTGTCGGTGATAATCAAAAAAGAGACTCTCCGCCGCTCTCTTACCCTCGTCATAACACGACCTAATACCTATCGGATTTACATTTCCCCAATATTCTTCAGGCTGCGGTGAAATACTCGGATCACCGTAAACTTCACTAGTCGAAGCTTGTAGTATTTTGGCCCCGGTTCGCTTAGCAAGACCGAGCAAATTAATAGAACCTAACAAGTTGGTCTTGAGTGTTTGTACTGGGAATTTTTGATAATGTTTCGGCGAGGCGGGACTTGCAAGATTGCAAATAGCATCGACTTCAACAAAAAGTGGAAACGTGACATCATGTCTAATTAGTTCAAAATTTTTGTGTGATGTGAGTTCAGAAAGATTTGATCTGCTCCCAGTATAAAAATTGTCAACAACAAGAACTTCATGTCCTAATAACAATAATCTTTCTGATAGATGGGAACCAAGAAATCCAGCTCCTCCTGCTACGAGAATTCTCACAACAATACCCCTTCATCCTAGGTTAGCGTAACTTAAGTTCTACAAATTTCTGTAAATACCGCTGAACTGGTCTTTCGAAATAATTTGAGACGATATATCCAAATACGCAAGAAAGAGTTGTAAGGACTATTAGGCGCGAGATCGTATTCGCTTGAAAGTTATCGGGCGAGTATCGCTCAACAATTCCTGATAAGGGCACATGCCAGGCATAAATGCCGAATGAAAGAGTACCTGCCCAATAGACAACATTTTTAGGAATTTCGAAGCGTTTTTTTCTATCCATTTGAGCTAACCCTAAAATAAGTATTGCGAAGGGTAACCCTGACAATAGTGGGGCTATGGATGTGTTTGCTTGAGTGACTAGAAAACAACTCACAAAGAGACAAGAAAAATATAGAGGAAAACTCCTATTTCTCATTCTGATCTCTCGTTGATTAAACATTATTCTCAAAATTACTCCGAGGGTTATTCCTGTGAATCCGCGGGATAACTGCATGAGAATTTCTGGCTGAGGGGAAGCTAAGTTCAAGCCTTGAAGTATAAATCCAACAATATATACAATTCCCGCATTCCTGATTCTAGATTTACCACTGAGGGGATATATGAGTAGTAGGTTAACTATCCACTCAGTTGAAAGACTCCACATAGGGTAATTAATCAATAATGATTGACTTGAAAAGATCTGAAGAAAAAGAAGAGAAAAGGCAATTGTTGATATGTTCATTTCTAAATTTGGAAGTAGGTGGTCACGACCAGATGAATGCTTTAACTTGATTGCAAAGTGATAGAGAATGGAAAAAGCAACAGTGGAGTATATCATCGGCGCGAGCCTTATATATCTTCTAATAATAAATCTCATGCAATCCTTCAAGTTTCTTGCAGTCGGGAAGGCAGGTTCTAAAACAAAACCACTAAGAATAAAGAATAAATCAACACATAAATATAAGTTATGCGTCCAATTTTCCCGATTTCCGTTTACGTGAAAAAGAATCACGCCAGCAGCAGCGAAAAATCTTAGACAATCCAGAGAATCGAATCTGTACTTCATCCGTTGCGTGCCAATTTCTCAGTTCGATCTGACCTGAAGCTCTTCTTTGTAGTAATAACTGTGACCAAAAAGAAGTACGCAATCATTCCCTCAATTAAAGCATCACCAATCGGTTGAAGTCCTCCACTTGGAAATGAAAGCCAAAGTGCGGCAAGAAGGCATACATTTATGTACTTAGGACGAAAGTTGCTGAAATTTCTTTTTATCAATAGCAGTGTCGCGGCCAGATAAATAAGCCGATAGTCAAAATTCATTCCGGCGAAATAGCAACTAATTGAGACAACAAGAAAAATCTTGAAGGCAAAAGACTCCCAATGGGGCGTCGTAAGAGGTTTGGCTCTATTTATTACCGGCGATTGCGTTCTTTGATAGAAACAAATTCCAGCCAAGAAAATCAACACAAAAATCAGAAACGAAAGAATGTATTTCTGTATCTCGTTAATTTGAGTACTAGAATATCCATTTAAGTACTCGCCCCACACTGTAAATCCAAATTGGCCACCTGAGCTGTGGGGATAATCTGCTTCGGTAATAGCTATGTCTCTTATAGAAGTGATTGCGAGTACTAATAAGAGACAGGTCCCAAATATTCGTTCTTGGAATCGCTTTGAGGTAAATATAAGCAACAAGAAAATTGGCAAAGTGTAGAATTTTAACAACACAGTTAATGCCAAGAGTATAAATGCAAGATAGTAATTATTGCGATCAGCCATCTTCGCGATTATAATCAACAAGAAGAAAATTAGTATGTCAAAATTTCCGCGTTCTGCCAGCAGCATTACTGGAGGAGATAAAACTACTGCCAACAATAACCAGCAATCACTTGCATCTTTGACTGGGAATATCATCGAAAGTCCCACCGCCAGTATCAAGAGGAATACATATCCGATAATCTGTGTCCAGCTGGAATTTATACCAAGTATGGAGAGTAGTTGGAGCAAAGTTCTCCCATACAAATAATTCGAACAGTTAATCCCGCTATCATCATAAACAGATAAACCAATAGTCTTGTAGCATTCTCCGTATCTCAGAATTTGCATTGTGTCTATAAAGTTCCCTCCGCCCCAAACTCCCCAGTACCTGAGTGGAATCCAGGTTGTTATCTGCAAAATACTCAAGACCACAAAAGTCGTAGAGGTTTGCAAAAGTAGAATTTGTCTACCAGTTAGCCACTTTCTCATGAAAGATTCCTTGTGTTTTCTGTGGAGAATTTATGGTTGATGAATGCACCAAATTTTTTGAGAGGGTTCCAGTTTGAGGGTCCTTGAAACCCTGTATCCCATAATTGAAAAACTTCACGCTCGCGGTATTGGATCGCACCCCAATTAATCCGAGCTTGTCGCCCAGATTCCATTTCAGCGATTTTAACTAGTTCTCGTAAATTTACTGTGAAATTAGATTTTAGTTCAAATGTCTTAACCACACTGGATTCACAATTGACGACTCTTGCAGCCTCAAATACGAAGGCTTGGGCGAGATCTGAAACATGAGTCAAATTCAAGATTTGGTCGCCATCGGTGCAATCAATTTCCTTTCCAGTGTCCAGTGACTCGACTATTAAATCAACAAATTTTTTTCTGTTTAATCCACCGAAGTTGTCGTAGAGGACGAAATCAATCATTCTAGAGTTGGAATCTAAGGCAGACTCTTGCATAACCACTTTGGCGTCCGCTTTCACTTCAGCGTAGCGTGACCAGGGTTGGAATTCATCAGGGCAATACTGAAAATAGCTTGATGCCGAAATGACTGAGCATTTAGATTCCCGCACAGTATTTGAAATAGCATGCGCAACTCCGAGGACCGTTTCTTCCATCTCATAATCCTGATTGGGAGTCGGGTTTGGGACATAATAATTTGACAAATTTACAATGACGTCTGGATATTCACCAGACTCAGATTGAATCATTCCTGATTTCATAATATTGAAATCTGCGGATAATTTCCCAGGGCGCCCAATTATCGTTAATATCAAATCATGGGATGTATTTATTTTTTGAAATTCGCGAATAAACGCTGAACCGAGATTTCCTGTTGCTCCAAGTAAGCCAATCACCTTCCTTGAGTCTGTGGTCATAGATTGTTCGTTATCCAATCCGTGAAAGGGGGGAGCGCTTTATCGCGTTCACTTCTAATCGGATTTCCAATTGGCCACGTGAATCCAAATGAGTCTGTGTCGAATCCTGAATCTAATGAGGCTACATGAGATTCCCCGCTCAAATAAAGAGTCCTTGAATTTTTGAGTGCCTGAAAACCGTGGGCTACACCGCTGGGAACGTACACGGTGCAATTCTCTACCACATCCATTTCAATAGATTGGCAATTAAGAAAAGTCGGGCTGTGGGGGCGAAGATCAACGACCACATCAAGGATTCTCCCCTCTAGGACCGTTACGTACCGTGAACTGGCAGCTTCCCGAATTTGCAAATGCATTCCTCGGACTACCCCAGTTAATGAGTCAGAATAGAATGATTCCTTTGCAGAAAAAGCATGGTCGTTATCCCATTCCGAACTCCATGTTTTTGTCAATGATCCCCGGTTATCTAAGAATTGGGTTGCTGAAAAATATTTCACCCCATTAACTGGAGCATTTTGAGGAAATTTACTCATTGTCACTAAACTCAAAACTCCCAAATCGGTAAGAATTTTTCCAGTCTACATAAAACAATGGTCGTCCAAGCGAATTTTTGTAAATCCTCGCGGTATACAACGCAATTACGCCCAATGCAAGACCTAACTCAGAAACTAGTAAAAATAAGAAGAATTTTGTCAGTGTTACTGATACATCAGGAATTATAAAACTGAGTAGGTAAAATATCGCCAGGAAAAGTGTGTTGGAAACTGCCGAATACGAGACCAACCTGAGCGGCCAAGTAGTGGCGGTCATAAATCCGGCAATCGCAAACTTAATCAGGGAGATTTTTCGATACTTACTCTTTCCATCAATTCGAGGATTTCGATTATGCGGAAATTCCATTGTTCTATACCCCGTACGAGATAACGTTGATCTTAAAAATGGAAATGATAAGTTTTCACGTAAGATTGCATTTCTTACGACGAGGCTAAACATAGAGAAATTGCCCGCATTTCTTTTAAACGGATCATCGCTCAATCTTGCCAAAACTTTGTAACTTACCAGTCTAAAGGCTCTCGTGATTGCTGCTTCATGTCTATTTTTACGAATTCCAATGGCTATTTCGTACCCAGAATTCATTGCGTTTTGAAAATCAGTAAGAAGTTCAAATGGGTCTTCCCCGTCTGCATCACATAGTGAAAAATAATCCCCTGGCGCATGAGTCAAACCTGCGATTAGAGCAGATTCATAACCGAAATTTCTAGTTAAGCTCAGAATGCCCACATTCTTAAATTTGGATGCAGAAATTTTTAATAATTCAAGGCTTGAGTCTTCTGATCCATTATTCACAAATAAAACATTGCATTCGTTGTTTTCCCCCAGTTTTAGTAGGGTTTCTGAAAGTCCATCTGTGAATCTGTCAAGCACTAACTCTTCGTTGTAAACTGGCACCACGAGCGTTAAGGTTTTCAAGTTAAATCCTTTCAACAGGTTTCGACGCCATTTCGATATCTTGTAAGCATGCTTCTTCTGCAGAGATGCCCCTATGAAGAACTTTGTTCCACCAACCGAAGGTGTCCCTTATTGCTTCTTCCTGGGACCATATTGGGCGCCAATTTAAAATTCTTTTACTCCTGCTAGAGTCGAGCTGAAGAGTCTTGGATTCGAGGTTCAAATTATCCTCTTCATAAAGAATGTCAGGAATTTCCTTGTCCCAGATTAGAGTTGCCTTGCCTATTAACTGGCGTACAGTAAGACTGTCTCCATCCGGGCCAAAGTTAAATGCATTAATTTCGCCATGGTTTAGAGCGAATTCAGCGGCCATGAGATAGCCCCGTAGTGGATCTAAGACATGTTGCCAAGGTCGAGTGCTTTCCGGATTCCTAATCCTGATTCTTTCCCCAGTTTGAAAGCCTCTGACTAAATCCGGGACAATCCGATCTAAGGCAAAATCTCCCCCTCCAATCACATTTCCCGCTCTGACTGAAATCACACTCGGCCCATTACTTACCTTTGAAATTTGGCTCCACGCCGCAAGGACACTTTCTGCACCGACCTTACTGGCGCTATATGGATCTTTCCCGGAAAGCGCATCGTCTTCCGCAAATTTTCGTTGCGTTTCCAAATTCTTATAGACTTTATCGGTAGTGACTCCGACAAATAACTGGGGATTTTTTGACTTTGCAAATGCGTCCAGAAGATTAGCGGTTCCCATGACATTGGTATCAAAGGTTTCTCTCGGTGTTCGATATGACTCAATCACCAATGGTTGAGCAGCTAAATGCAAAATCACAGAAGGGTTGTGTGCATCAATAATCTTTGATATTCCAGAGAAGTCACGGATATCTTGAAAATATTCAGCCTCGAGACCGAGATTGGGGATTTTTGAGTAAAGGGAATCAGGTTTTGTTTCTAATGAGAGCCCAATCACAGGAATACCGAGAGTCTTAAGCATTAAAGTTAGCCAAGTACCCTTAAAACCGGTGTGCCCTGTAACTAAAATGGGGTTCGCCAGCCCGTATTTTCGAAGAATAGGGGCAAATTCCATGAGTAAACAGTAGTGTTTCCCTCCTCAAACTACTAACAATTCGATGATATTCGAGAGAAATGAGCTCTAGTGAGTGAGAAGTCCATCTACGACGTGAAGCAGCTCGTAGCCCAGAAATACTCGGAGCGGCACAGTAAGTCAGAATTCATTGCAGGAGAATCCGCGGTCCCGGTCACTGGAAAAGTCTACGGAGTCGAGGAGTTAGAAGCCGCGGTAGAAGCGAGCCTCGATTTTTGGCTTACAGCTGGACCTTATACTGAAAAGTTTGAAAGTGAGTTCGCCAAGTTGGTTGGCATGAGGCATTCCTTTATGGTCAATTCTGGATCGTCTGCGAATTTAGTCGCACTTTCAAGTCTGACGAGTCCTTCCCTGGGAGAGCGGGCGCTCAAGCCCGGCGATGAAGTTATTACTGTAGCTGCGGGATTTCCAACAACGGTGACACCAATTCTGCAGAATGGCTTAGTTCCTGTGTATGTGGATATAGATATCCCCACGTATGTCGCCAATGAAGGTCAGTTGAGGGCTGCTATCGGGCCAAAAACTCGAGCAATCATGATGGCGCACACGCTTGGAAACCCATTTAATCTTAATTTAGTACAGAAGTTGGCGAGCGAACATGGCTTATGGGTGATTGAGGATGCTTGCGATGGTTTAGGAGGAACTTTTGATGGTAAAAACCTTGGAAGTTTCGGAGATTTATCAACTTTCAGTTTTTATCCTGCACACCATATTACGACGGGTGAAGGTGGAGCTGTTCTAGTTAAGAAAGCTTCTCAGAAGGTTCTTGTTGAGTCATTTCGAGATTGGGGACGCGACTGCTGGTGCCCTCCTGGTTGCGATAACACCTGCCTCAAGAGATACGAGTGGAAGCTTGGAGATCTACCTGCGGGCTATGATCATAAATACACGTATTCTCACTTAGGTTATAACTTAAAGTCTGGGGATATTCAGGCTGCAATTGGGTTAGCGCAGCTAGAGAGGCTTCCGAGTTTCGTTCAGGCTAGGCGCAGTAACTGGAATTATTTGAAGGAAGGATTAAAAGATTTAGAAGAATTCTTAATCCTGCCTTCAGCGACAGAACTAAGCGATCCTTCATGGTTTGGTTTTGCAATCACACTCAAACCAAATGGGCCAATCAGTCGGAATCAGCTTGTGGAAAAGTTAAATGAATCTAAAATTGGAACCCGCCTTCTCTTCGGAGGAAATTTACTACGCCAACCGGCCTTTCAGGGTACTCCGAGGAGAGTTCTGGGTGAATTGGTAAATACTGACATAGTTATGAACGACACTTTTTGGGTTGGAGTCTGGCCAGGGTTAAACAATAAAATGTTGGATTTTGTCATCGAAAGGATTCATCATTTTTTAGGAAAGTGAAGATTTCTAATTCTGTCTAGTGCACGTAAATAGCAGATCGCCAGTTTTAAATCTTGTGACTAAATCGTATTCTCGTGCAGACATAAATTCTTGCATTCGATTATCAGGGCGTGATTCCACGCAAATAAATTTAAATCTATATTTTTCGTGATCTAAACCATTTAGAACTTCCAGTTCGTATCCTTCTACGTCCAAGGATAGTAAGTCCATCACTTTTGGGGCTTTTGCCTGATCTAGAATTGACTGCAAAGTTCTTGCTGGTGCAACGAAATTATGGACTTGTTCGTTTACGTCTAAAAATTTGCTTCCTTCTACTGCATGCCCCATTTGATCTGAGATTTCATTTGTATTACTCGCCGTAATAGTCATAAGGTTTGAATAGATCATTTCAATTGAAGTTGAGCTGTAAGAAAATGGCACGCATGCAGCGTGAAAAACAATTGTAGTTTTTTTTCGGTTCTTGATACATTTCTTATAATTAGGCTCGTAGGGCTCTATAAGAACGCCTTTCCACGACTTAAAAAGCTCAAAATATTTTGTATTGCTCTGTGAAATACCATCATTGGCCCCCAACTCAACAAAAAAACCTTTCTTTTTTGACACATATCTCTCGATTTCCTGATCAAGCGATAACAATCCAAAATAACGACCAAATAAGGGTCTTGTCCACTTGTTATGGAGACGGAAATAAAGTCGGGTTGGGCGTGTAATATCCTTTATCAATTGAAGAATATTACTTTTCATTTGGCTGACCCTCATGTTTAGTAGAAATGCTTCTTGCCCTTTTTAGTAAACCATTTAATATGACCTTCGATAGTCCCTGTCGTCTCGCAATGCGTATTCGGTTTAGGATTGAAACCCTCCCGCTATGGATTTCACTGGGTCGAAATGAATCCGCAACCCGCACTATCTGCCCGTTAGCTTCTTCGATAGCCCTGACCCAATCTGGATTGAACATAGTGGGGGCGTTAAGTAACATCTTACTATGTATATGTAGGTTCAACACTCTAAAAAGTTCGCCCTCGTAGCAAAAGTTTAGATGTGGGGGGTTGGCGCCTTCAGCCTCGTTAATAACCCACACGGTTTGTTCAAGCTTTAGCGTAAAATCTGGATTTTGATACCCAGATATTCGCTTACCAAATGTGTGAAAGGGATCTTGACCGAACAAGTACTGTCCATATGCTGCGCCATCAAAAACCAAATTCTCTCCCTTCGAAGTTTTAGCTGAATCGATCGGACTAGTGGGCAACTCGTCAATGAAGTTTTCATTCAGGCAAACTCCTAACAAATCCATATCGTTCGTGGGTCCAGATTGCATATTTAGGACGTTAGTAAAAATTGTGAGGACTCGACTAAGTTCTTGCTCGTTTGGGACGAAGAGAATGCTGGCAACGCCTCGCTTTTGGGAAAAACGTGGACAAGCCAGCCGCGATGTTGTTTGTACAATAAAATCAAAGTCTTGTTGATTAAAAAGAGATAATACATCTGACTCTAAGTGAACAAACGGGGTGTCTACTGGTATAAAGTCGTAAACGATCTTTAAGGCAAAAAGTCTTTCAAGAGTGTAGAGCCAGTACCCACCTGAGATTGTTTTGAGTTCTGGAAACTTCTTGATGAATTTTATGACAAAGTCACTTCTATCTTGCTCTCGGTATTTAAGTATCTCACCTGGAAACCCTTCCCAGGAATTGGGATGATCTGTCACTAGAAGTACACTCACCTCGGTCATGCGTATTTTCGCTTCGAGGGCCATATTTATCAAAGTAGGAGAAGGATTTTTTCCTATGTGGACGAAAACAATTACTGCGGGCATACCTAAATTATATCTTTAAATTAACGAAAATCTGCAAAGATGCTTCTGTTATGTTGGTGGCTTCGAACCACACATTGAAGCTCCTCATGGTGAAGAAATATTCCTTAATAGAAAAATGCCGTGTGCAAATTCTAAGGTTATTGGTTTAACAGAATAATCGTTTGCTCAAGCGGCATTTTTGAGAGCAGGCCCAAATTTGTAATTCCACAGCAGGATAGGAAAAAGGGATTTCCCAACAAAGGAGAATAGACTTGTCGGGATTCCATCGAGTGCAACCAAAAGCCATCAATGAGAAAGTACGGCTTAGGGGAGTTAGGTAGCCAAAATGATAGTCAATACCAACATCGAGGTATCTTGAATAGAGATCCATAAAATAGGAGCGCTCCCTCAATTGTTCACTCTCATCCATTGTATGAATTACCAGGATTGCCTAATGTCTTCACTAATCATTTCGGCTATTCTTAACGGTCTCTGAGTGTTTCGAGGAATAAACCTAGAATAGTTATAGAATTCATATTATGAAAATGGTCGTTCTGGATCAACCATGAAGGTTATTTTGCTCGCTGGAGGTCTCGGGACTCGCATCTCAGAAGAAACTGCTAATAAGCCAAAGCCTATGGTGCTACTTGACGACAAGCCTATTCTTTGGCACTTGATGAGTATTTTCGCCAAACAAGGATTTTCGGACTTTGTAATTGCTGCTGGTTACAAAGGCGAGGTTATCCAAAGCTGGGTGAGTGAGCTAAATAGCCCCTGGCAAATTCAAGTTGTTGATACCGGATTAGATACACAGACGGGGGGGCGCATCGCGCGGTGCATGAAACTCTTTCCGAACGAACGAGTTATGGCCACGTACGGGGATGGGCTGGGCAATGTGAATCTCAACAATCTCACAGATTTCCATGCCCATCATGGAAAGAAGGCAACCGTGACAGCCGTTCGTCCTCCGGCCCGATTTGGTGTTTTGGAAAGTGAAAATGGATTGGTAAAACATTTCGGAGAGAAGAATCAAGCTGACGCGGGGTGGATTAATGGTGGGTTCTTTATTCTCGAGCCTGAAGTTTGTAGTTTAATAAATTCAGACCAAGAACCCTTTGAAACAGGAGCCTTGCCAAAGTTAGTGAAAAATCAAGAGCTTATGTCATTCCATCACAAAGGGTTCTGGCAACCGATGGACACTTTACGAGAAAAGGAGGATTTGATGAAGCTCGCAAGCTATCCGGTACCCCCTTGGCTAGACTTTTAACCCAGTTACATCGGGTTTTTATCTAACTTAATACGCACATAGATTTTTTCGTCTCCATTTTCAAAATAAGCGAAACCTCTTTCTCCGAATGTTCTTGCCCGTAGCAAATTTATTATCTCAGAACCGGTATAAGTTTTATTTAGATCTATTCTATTTAATTTATCAATTTCCTTTTTCGCATGATAGCTTGAAAAATTGTGCTCTTGTGGTGTGGCATGGATTGAATTATCTCTGATTAATGGCCACTTTTCAAAGAATAAATTTGTAATTTCTTCCTGCAATTTGTTGTACAGGTCACTCGCACAATCCCATGGATTAACAATGACTTCTTTCTGAGCCCAGATATCCCCTTCATCTGCTTCTCGGGAAAGTTTATGAAGAGTTACGCCCGCAGCAGAGCCCTCGATAATATTATGCACGTGGGGGTACCAACCACGATTTAACGGTAGTAAAGCTGGGTGAAAGTTAACAGTAAGTTCCACGTTTTCAAGAATGTACTCTGGCAAAATGAAGGGCCAATACACCGTAATGATTGTATCTACGCCATAATTTTCTAGTTGATCTACATCGAAATTTAAATCTAACCTGAGGTCACCGAAGTGAACACGCAGGTCTTGATATCCTGAATTGGCCGCTAATATTTCGCTATCTATATCCGGATATTGTCCCGAGAGAAACAACACTTTTACTTCATCTCCCGTACTCGCTAAATATCTAGCCACCGCGAGTCCTACGTTCCCATTTGCAAACAGTGCAATTTGTCTAGGCATGATTCGAGTTTAATGCCAGATCCCAAAAGACTTGATATTTAAGGTCAATCACGGCGAAATTTCCCAAGATTAAGGATAAAATATAGTTATGATTTCAATTGAGGGCAAGTATTCTTTCGAAACTTTGGCTGCATTCTTTTCAAACCCCCAAAACCCAGTTGGGGTTGCCTATTCGTCAAGCATTACTCTCACGGAGTCAGATTCGGAAGAAACGCTTACCTTATTTCCTTTGAATTCCAGTCATTCAACCAAAGTCTTCAACTCCGATCCGTTATCTTCAATTACATTTATTCTTCAGAACCAAGATTTTGAAATCCTAGATAAATTCTTACTATTGAAGAGATTAGACGGGTCTTTTCTTCTGACATCACTCGATGATAACTCAGCAATCAGTGAGCGGGTACAAAATATTGTTGCAGAAACAATATTGCACTTTCTGGATATGGAGTTCGGTGTTGGATCTCTCTTGCTCTGCTCTTCATTTCCCAAATCCTTAATGGGGGATTCATTAGCTGGCTTAAAAACTATCCTCGATTACTCAATCATAGATAATTTGGAAGGCACTGAAATAAACTTGAGGAGTGGAATTGCTCTAGATAAAATTCTCACGGCAGGACCTTCCATTTCCGTTCTAGAACAATCATATATTTCGGACGCTGCAAAATCTGGGTGGAACAGTCAACACTCTGATTACCTTACTGCTTTTGAGAAGTTTTTTGCAGAATATGTGGGTTCTAAGTATGCAATGGCTACTTCGAGTTGTACTGGGGCCTTACATCTTTCACTTCTTGCTTTAGGAATTGGGCCGGGTGACGAAGTTATCGTTCCTGATATCACTTGGGTGGCCACTGCAAGTGCTGTGCGTTACGTAGGGGCAAAGCCTATTTTTGTTGATGTGCTCTCTGATTCATGGACTTTAGATCCAGCGGCTTTGCGAGCGTCAATCACCAAAAACACGCGGGCCATCATTCCTGTCCATTTATATGGCTATGGAGCCAGGATGCCGGAGATAATTTTAATAGCTCAAGAATTCGGTCTGCGAGTGGTCGAAGATGCCGCTCCTGCAATCGGAACCCAAATCCAAGGTAAATCTGCTGGAACTTACGGTGATTTTGGGTGCTACAGCTTCCAAGGAGCCAAGCTTCTTGTCACAGGTGAAGGGGGCATGGTCGTCACTGATGACCCTGTTTTATACGCCAAAGTGAAAAAAATCCAAGATCACGGAAGAAGACCCGGGACTTTCTGGATTGAGGAATTAGGTTACAAGTACAAGATGAATAACATCACGGCCGCGCTTGGGTTGGCTCAGATTCAACGGGCTCCAAACCAGATTGATAGAAAAAGAAGAATTAATTCTTGGTACAGGGAAGGGTTGGATGGAATCCAAGGAATCAATTTTCAAACAGAAGATTCTGGCACTAAATCTATCTGTTGGATGACCAGCTTCACACTTGGAGAAGAATGCAGAGTGGATCGTGATGGTTTGATTGCGGCGCTCAAAAGAAATGACATCGATTCTCGTCCGGTTTTCCCTTCCATTTCGCAGTACGAAATTTGGGGATATACCCCAAAAATTCCTCGAACCTCCAAGTTTATTGGCGATTCAGGGATAAATCTTCCCAGCGGAGTGATGCTTAACAAGAGTACTATTGAAAGAGTTATTGACACTATTCTCCAGACTATTTAAAACTCAATCGCAGATAACTCTTGCCTGAATAATTGTGTTATGGAAGCTGAGTCTAATCCGTACTTTCTCCGTAGAAATTGCTGTGACCCGTTAATTTCGCTTGAAAGAGTACTAATGCCAATCCTTGTGACGTTACATTTCGAATTCGATAAAAGTTCTAAAATGATTGAACCAAATCCTCCTCTCAATACATGCTCTTCGACCGTTATAATTCGATCAAATTTAATTTCTGGGATATAGCCTTTTAGTGAATTGAAATCACTCACACTTATTACTGTTGGATGAAACTCAGGGGATATATCTTTCAAGGCTAGAATTACTTCTGAGATAATATTTCCCGTTGTTATGACTGCTAATTTGCTAGTTCCACTCAAAATAGAAATTCCCAAAGCTACTTGCTGGAATTTCTCTGTCATTCGACCCTCTCCGCCTTTCCCTAAGCGTAGGTATCTCGGGCCAGGTTCTGCCAATATTCTTGGAAAAAGAAGTTCCACTTCAAGAGTGTCGGCTGGAGAGTAGATAGCGACATTGGGTAAGGGCGAAAGTGCTGAGATATCCTCAACCAGATGATGAGAGTACCCCGCAGTTCCATAACTAAATCCAGCTCCCAACGCTACGATGCAAACATCTAAATTCATATGGCAGACATCATTTCTTATCTGTTCTAAGCACCTGAATGTTGGAAAATTACCAATGCTATATACAAAGGGTTTAAATCCTTTGGACGCAAGCCCAGCTGCGGCGCCCATCATAGATTGTTCATTTATTCCAAAATTTAGAAATTGTTCAGGGAGCTCATCAGCAAATTGATCAACGACACCGTATCCAAGATCTCCCGTAATCAGAAGGATCGACTTGTCTTCCCTTGCAGATGCAAGAAGTTGATTTATGAACGTATTTCTCATTTTTCAGCCTCATCAATTTCAAAAAATGCCAAATTCATTTCTTCGATTGAGGGAGCCTTGTAGTGCCACTCAATAGAATTTTCCATAAAAGTGACTCCCTTGCCTTTAACTGTGTTGGCAATGACGCAAAGCGGCTTTCCATTTTTACTAGATATTGCGTGCAATATCTCATTATGGTTATGCCCATCAATTTCGATGACATCCCACCCAAAACTTTCCCATTTTGAAGCTATTGGATCAAGTCTGAGTGTCTCCTCAGTAAAACCAAGTGACTGTATTCTGTTTCTGTCGATTATAAGAATTATTTCGGAAAGCTCATGTTGAGCTGCAACTAGTGCGGATTCCCAAGTTGTACCTTCGTTGAGCTCTCCATCTGAAATTACAACAATTGTTTTTTGTCTGTCCCCTAGTTTCTTGTTTGATATCGCTACTCCGAGTGCAAATGGTAGACCGTGGCCTAAGGAGCCGGTTGAAAGAGGAATGTGTGGGCTAGCATGGTGGTTTACATGACCGTAGAGTTGAGATTCATCTTCGCAATAACTCTCTAACGGAACTTTCAAAAGATGAAGAGCATCTAAGACTGCATAAAGTCCGGCGGCGGCATGACCTTTGGATAGCAATATCTCGTTATTGCTAGAAAATTCATCGAGGGTCTTCTGGGAAAATGCAACGGCTAGTAGATCAATTACAGAGAGACAAGAACCAATATGTGAGGCTTTACTTCTGTTGGTCATTTCTAATGCTGATTTCCGTGCCTTTTTAGATACGTTTTTCGATTGGTTTAAGATCGTTCTCACCGTTGGGTTGGTCACATACAAACGGTAGCACCAATCATAAGTTCTCCCAAGAGAACGATTCACCTGTCTAAAAAAATTTTGTTGGCTGAGTTTTCAGACTGTGCTTAATCGAGGACAATAATCCCTGCCGATGTTGAAAGCTGTACAGCAACAATTCCTGATTGATCATCATTGGTCGATGGGTCAACCCACTCAATATTTACATCACCAAGTGCGCCAAGAATTTCTTCTGTAAACCATGAGTTCGCTAATTGCTCTTTATCTGCAATCACAATCTTTTCAATCTCAGCGAGTGGTGTTCCGTCTTGTGATGGGTGATCTGCGGATAACCACTGAATAAAGAACGGAAATTCGCGGGTTTCCGCAATCTCCTTCACTCCAATTTGCTTCCACTTTAAATCTGAACCGTTGGGGCGGGTGCGGTGGCCTTCAGTTGCTTCGCGACCAAACTTTGCAGCTATTGGTGCAATATCTTCAGTGCTAAACACCCAGGTAAACCAACCACCACCTTCATTAGCTTTCTTTGAAACAGCTTTACCCCACGGAGTTTGTTCGGTGGCTGGATGATCAAGTGGACAGACAACTTCGATGTATTGCCCATTCTTAAGTGCAGCTGTGAAGTTACGTGTACCAAATCGTGGATGAATTCCACCATCCACGAATGTGCTGCCGAGGCGAGCACCTAAGCGTTGTACTGTGTCAGCAAGTTGGTCATGGGACGTCACATAAGAAACATGGTCTAGGCGCATGATGGAATTCTGCCTTATGGCAAGGGGTGCTCATGACCACTCTCAAGGGCTAGTTCAGGTTGCTATTTACGCGCTAATTGGCACATAAGCGCCTCACAGGTAACAAGTGGGGCTGCGTTGCATTCAAGGTTTATCCGGGCATCCATTAGTGCGTTGATCTTCAGGATTGTTGAATGCTCTGGGTGTGATGCGGCGTAGCCTTCAATTTCTTCACGCATATCGGTATTGATCATGGATTCGGTATTACTTGATTGCACCATCATGACATCGCGATAGAAGGTGGCGATATCAAGGAGGGCGCCATCGATGGAGTCGCGGACCATGCGGGTAGAACGAGACTTCTGTTCTTTCTCTAATTCCTTAACGGCCCTGGCACCGCCTGTAGCCATACCGCGGCCAGTTGCACCTTTGCCATATGCCTCTTGAAGCTTCTCAATCTCTTTTTCATCACGTTCATCCGATGATGAATTGGCCTCTTGAGTGGCAAGATCAACGAGAGTTTGTGCTGCCTGGAATGCTGCAGCAAGCGAACCAAGTTGGAGCGGAAGCTGCATGATGAGCTTGCGGTTGCTTCGTACTGTTTCATTCGTCGCCAGGTACTTTGCCCGGCCAATATGGCCTTGACTTACTCGTGCTGCAAAATCTGCCATACCCGGTGCAATGTGATCACGGTTGATAAGAACACTGGTGACTGCCTCAAGTGATGGTGTACGAAGCTGTAAGTGACGACAGCGTGAACGAATTGTTGGCAATACATCGTGAAGTGTTGGCGCACAGAGCAACCAAACAGTTCTTGTTCCAGGTTCTTCAATTGCCTTAAGTAGTGCGTTTGCAGCTGATTCTGTAAGGCGATCGGCATCTTCCATTACAACAACGCGCCACCCACCCATAGAAGGTGCCCATGCAACGCGGGTCAGCAGTTCACGAACTTCTTCTACTTTAATTGATAATCCTTCGGTACGAATGATTTCAACATCAGGGTGTCCGCTTGTCCTGGCGGCGTTGCAGTCACTGCATACGCCGCACCCGTTTTTTGAGCAGATCAGAGCTTGGGCGAAGGCAACTGCAGCTGAGGAACGACCCGACCCAGGAGGTCCCGTAAAGACCCATGCGTGCGTCATTTCTTGCGATTCCTCACCCGTGCGAGAGGCGGCGACTGCCCCTTTCAGGATTTCTATGATGTGTTCTTGGCCAACAAGGTCGTCAAAGACTGAAGTCATTTATTTCTTTTTCTTCTTTGTGGTCGCAGACTTGCTTGCCTTTGCTGCTCTTGTGACAGTTGTCGTTACTGCATGTGTTGCAATGCGAATTGGTTTAAGGAACTTATTTTGTTGTGGGCCTTGCGCATTGCGCTTGAGCGCTGGAAGTTCCGCGACGCGAGCAATGATTTGTGTGTGGATCTCCTCCACTGATTGCGTGCCATCGACAACGAAGTAACGCTCTGGATCCATCATGGCGATTTGTAGGAACTCTTGACGTACTCGCTCGTGGAATTCAGTAGGTTCTGCCTCTAAGCGATCGCGTGATTGAAGTCGGCTTAAGCCCACTTCCGCTGGAACATCAATAAGGATTGTTAGAGTTGGATACAAACTCTCTGTGGCCCACCTAGAGATACGTGCAACTTCTGATGGATTGAGCACACGACCTGCCCCTTGGTAGGCAGCAGATGAATCGAAGTAGCGATCGGTGATGACGACATCTCCGGCATCAAGACCTGGACGTATTACAGAGAAGACATGGTGTGCGCGATCTGCTGCATAGAGAAGTGCTTCAGCGCGTGGTGATATTGCACCAGTTTCATGGCCTAGAAGAATTTTGCGTAGATCTTTTCCAAGATCGGTGCCGCCGGGTTCGCGAGAGAGGATGACGGATTCGCCTTCTTGTTCTAGCCATTTACTGAGAAGTTTTGCTTGTGTTGATTTGCCGGTGCCTTCGCCGCCTTCGAATGCGATGAAGATTCCTTTGGTGGGAGCTCCAGTGATGTTGCCGAGTTCGCCTTGCATTGCAGCCAGGATGTCAGACCACAAGGAAACTGTGGGGCGATCTTTCATCTGGTGGTAAGAGATGGAACCGATGAGAACTGCGATGACACCTGCGATGAGGATGGTGGCTTGTGCGCCGTTGTAGTTCAGGGCGATGTTCTGGAATTTATAGCTGTGCACACCGATTGTGGCAGCGATGATGGGGGCGATGGCAAGGACTGCCACCAAGGTAATACGGATCAGTGATTGCACGAAGGCGAAGGTGCGGCCGCGGATCTCGTCGTGGACTTCCATGCCGAGCATGGTGAAGCCAGTGACCCAGGTGATGCCGCTGAAGGCTCCGAGAATTGCGACGATAAAGATGGACAGTGTCAGGTTAGAGATTGCGGCAAGGAGAACAAGGAAGATGCCAGCTGTTGAAAGGGATGCGCCGAATAAACGGCGGCGTGAGAATTGTGCAAATATCTTGGGGCCGAATGCGATACCGATGGCAAGGCCGGTAAAGACAGAACCGAAGAGAACACCGTATGCAGCATCACCACCGCCGAGATCGCCCACGAATGTGCGGGCAAGACCGATAACAGCACCTGCTGCTGAGAATGCACCAACCATTCCGATGATAAGGCCGCGAATTATTTTAGATTCAGAGACAGATTTCCATCCTTGAATAAGGGATTGGCCAACGTTCTCATTCTCAGTTTTCTTAGAGGCGGCTCCTTTAGGAATTTCTTTTAAGGATCGGATTGTCCATGCGGCAAAGAGGAATGATGCTGCGTTGATATAGAGCGCGATGTCGACAGAGTTGGTGGGAAGTAGTGGGCTGATTGCTGCGATTGCACCAGAGAGAAGTGTGAGCAGTGAGAACAAGATTGCAGCAAC
>Ga0304728_1000686_pt1 | contig 27568 bp, 27 predicted proteins | sample C_130625_MF_Meta_FD_190476 | JGI IMG/M metagenome (GOLD analysis project Ga0304728, IMG submission 190476) | Freshwater microbial communities from Lake Croche, Canada to study carbon cycling - C_130625_MF_MetaG (v2) (version 2) | ecosystem: Environmental > Aquatic > Freshwater > Lake | place... | reverse complement strand
AAACTAAATCTTACCAGGGGTTTAGTTGACAATTATGACGAAAATACAAAATATGTTATACATATAAGAAATCCAATTGATTTATTGGTGTCTGCTTTTTATTCATTTGGATATATTCACAAATACAGCGAAAAACATAAGCATTCATACGAAGAGTTTATGAATCAAAGAACTCATATTCAAAATATAGGATTGGATAAATATTGCCTTGAATATTTTAAGCTAACCATATTACCTTTACATGTTGAACTATTCAAATGGTTAGAAATTCATCGCGAGAAACCTAACGTATTTATCTCAAGATATGAAAAAATGAAAAACAATTTTAGAGAATATATTGTGGAGATGGGAAATTTTTTAGATTTTGATGAGGATACTATTGATTGTCTCTATAATGAAATGAAACCACAAATTGATTTCAAACCAGTAGATAATAAATATGTTATTGAAGGGAAGATTGATCCGCATTGTAGAAACGGAACATCAAAACAATATTTAACAGAGTTAAAGAAAGAAACCTATGAATATTTAATTGCAGAAATGAATAAAAATATACCAGAATTTATGAAAACATATCTTGAATTTAATCTATAATTTTTCAGATATAAATTCTAACATATATTTATTGCTATCTTCCTCATTTAAATATTCTTCATTAATAGTAAAATCCAGACATTCTTTATCATAAAATGACAGTTTTGTAGCATATCCAGTAGATGATAAAAATTCAATTTCATTGTTTATTTGAAATACAGTGTTGGGTATTTCACGATTAAAATATTTTTTTAATATTAATTCGTACATTTTTATGAATAAAATATTTGAGGGATGATTAATAGTATGTGCGATTCTTTTGTTGTGTATATTTTCTAGAACAAAATCATGTAGTTCTGGTAAATCAGATTTAAGAATAATATCGCAATATCTCTTTTTTTCTTCAGTTTGCAAATCCTTCAGTATTTTTGAAAATGTCTCTAATGATATGTCTTTGCTTATATATTTACGAAAATCAAATGATGCCATATTTGGTATGATATTTCCTGCGTATATACAAGGATTCTGATAATTTGGCAAAGATATATCAAAGGCGTCTTTAATTTGATAAATGTTTTTTTCGGCGTTTCGGGAAGTATTTAGATAGTGAAAGTTTTTGCAAAATTCGTGCACTAAAATAGTCGTTTTATAAATTTCTTGTTTTATAACTTCGTTATCTATTAACGTTTCTGAGAGAGAAAACATTTCATCATTATATACCAAAATAGCCATTATGTTGAAAGAATCAAAATAATTATCATTTGCTAAATAGTTTACAAAAGGAGTAATTCTACAACTACCAATGAGAAAAATATTATTATTTGAATTTCTATCACAAATACACACTTTTGATTTACTATTTACAGAGAGTATATCATTTACACTATAGTAAACCATTTTTTCTTTTTATATATATGCAAAAGAAATTATAAATTTTTTTGACATAGAAAAGGTATGGTCAGGTGAAAAAATGCCGAAAGAAAATTGCGATAATTTTTTGATATACAAGTCTACCGTAAATCCACAGTCTAATAGACAATTAGTTCGTCTAACCTATTTGCGCGATTTAGAATTAATAACCGAAGAAGAATACGATTTCTGGAAAGAATAAAAGTATCAATATAAACTATAATGAGCGTTATAGTTTATATCCATAAGGGCGATTCCTTTTATTTGAATGATATATTAAAAATTACAAGAAAAAGTAATCCAAGTGAAAAAATAGTATTTTTAGGAGATGATGAAAATAAAAAGTATGCAAAAATATATAACCTGGATTTTCATTACATTAGCGATTATCCGGTTGTTAATTTTAATTATAAACACTATTCTTTAAATACAATTCCTTATGAAAAATTTTGTTATGAAAGATGGATTATATTGAATCAATTTTTAAAAACAACAGACTATGAAAAGGTTATTTATTCTGATTCCGACAATGCATTTTTTATGGATGTGAATGAATTGTTTACTCACGAAGAATCAAAAAAATACAACGTGTTATATCTTGGTAATACTAAAATAGTATCGCCAAATGTATTTGTTGCTGATAAAAAGAGTTATGATGTTATAAGTAATGGAATTTTTGATTTTTTTAATCAAGACAATGAAGTTATTGAGAAATTAATAGAAATCAAACAATGGTTTCATGTTCTTAAGAATGGAACAAAAGCACGTCATTTTTCTGACATGTTTGTTTTAAAATATATTTTGGATACTAGCTTAGATATAACTAAAGCAAATATAGAAATAAATAAAGCAAATATATCAAGTATTAATATTTACGACAAACCTTTCATTCACTATACTGATTTTTATATAAATGGTAACTACAACAGCATCAAAACGGATATAATAATGAAAGACAATATCCCTTATTTCAATGATACAAAAATATTCAATCTTCATTTTGCGGACGATTCAAAAAAAGACACAGTATTTTTTATATAATTACATCTCAATTACATCTCAATTACATCTCAATTACATCTCAATTTAAGTATCGGAATAAATAAAATAATATAGAAATCATTTTACCAGTTGGTGAATAAAATTTTTTTTTTTATCATATTATAAAAATTATTATTACTTTCAATAGACAGTATTTTTTCCAACAAAAACTCGCAGATACTCTGTTCATCGTTATCTATTTTTTTATGTATTAATAGCGTATTTGTTTTTTTCATTAAACACTCAGTTATTGTGATATCTTTATCACCATCTGTACTAATATTTATTATTTCGCCAGAATCAATAAACATATTTTGTTTATTGAATTCATTTGAACAAGTGTGAATTGCAATATCGTAATTAATATAATGGACCTCCTTATCTTCAATTTTTTTTACGATATATTGATAAGTTTCGTCAATAAAATCTAAAAATTCGTTGGTGCGATTATATACGCCAACGCCGTTCAAATGATTTTTATAGTCGTCGCCAAGCGCTACCTTACCATAATATATTGAACCATAAACCCAGAACTCTAAATTACTTATAGAATTATTAATTATATCTATCGCAAAATCTTTAATGAAAGTGCAGTCTGTCTCTAAAATGAGAACGACTGGGTGTTTATTCGTCTCATAATTAACCGTATTAAAAAAATGCAAATTGGGTCCGGAAGAGGTTCCGTATTTTGGTATATTGTTTATTTTATTTAAGGTGTAAATATTGTCTTCTTCTGAAATGTTATTATTAATTATCTCTATTTTTGAAAATTTCTCAAAATAATTTAATAATGAAAAAGTTAATAGTAATCTTTTTTCGGCGTTTTTGTCTATCTTTTTATCAAAAAAAATTAAAAGAGGTATTTTTTTTTCGGAAATAGTTAAAATTGAAAGTTGCTTAATAAATGTGAACAAACGTCCGTTTTTATATTCAAAATCAGTTGTTATCAAATATATAGCTGTTATCTCATTTATTTTATTTGCGTCGTTTATTTTATTTGCGTCGTTTATTTTATTTGCGTCGTTTATTTTATTTGCGTCGTTTATTTTATTTGCGTCGTTTATTTTTGAAAAAATTGCCCTTCTTTTCATTGCTATTCTATTATATATTAATAGAATAATTAAATTATTTGTAAACAACCTTAATGTTATCTTTGTGAATATAACATTCCGTGGCGTTTTTTTCGCTCATTAATGCAGAATGGACAATTTTACCCAAATACAATTTTATACATTCGCCACAATAATTGTTACATTATACATTTTAAATGGTGTTTTATTGATTGGGTTTTTTCCAAATGCAAAAAAATATATAGAAGATATAGACTTTTATTTAAAAATATATATTAGTTTATATATAATTTATAGATTTAACAGGTTTAGAAAAGTTGTATTTTCCGAACTTGATAGAATGGTTATATTTACTTCCGGAATATTTTTATTTGCAACGACTATAATTCATAAATTGTTGATAAATTATTTGGAAGAAATACAGTTATGGATTTCTAAAAGGAAACTCATCTAAAGAAATTTATTTAGAGAAATTTATTTAGAGAAATTTATTTAGAGAAATTTATTTAGAGAAGAAAATTTGAAGATGTTTTATAATTTTTTTACTGATAATTTTGTCAATTTCGTATTCCGATGTTGATTTATTTTTCAAGAAAAATGAATTATGCTGCATCATATCTCTAATAATTAATTTCAAGAAAGTTAACTCTTCGTTGGAAATTATGGTACCAAAACGGCTAGACCCCAAGCGAGTTAGCATTTCGTCGGTCGGTAACATGTGGACATATGGTTTGATTTTAATATAGTATACATTTTCATGATTCATTTCTGAATAATACGTGTCATCAATAAAACATATTTGCGTATCTTTAGGAACCCGTGTGCATTTAATAAAATCCGAATGTGATTTAGAGTGCGATGTTCTTAGCAGTTCTACAAGCTTGCCGTTTTTTTTGAATGCCGTTATAATGTTGTTGAAAATAGAAAACCCTAATTTATATTCAAAGTATTTAATTATACGGTGTAGCCAGTCCGACGAACCCTGATTGTTTGTGTAAATCATTACATCGCTACACAATCCGGATTCTCTCTGATGTTTTAAATATGTTAAAATAGGATTTATATTTGGACGTATAAATTCTGGAAACAAATCTAGGCATTCGTTAAAACAGTCGTTTAGCAATTCCTTTTTGCAAATTTTCAGTGCTTCCCAAAAAAATCCAAATTGCACAAAATATCCCAAGGTTTCATCAAGATCAAAAACAACAATTCTCATTATTAAATTAATATAGTGGTTAACATATTACTATATTAATAAATTCTTTAAAAAAAAAATTTTCGTATAAACATAATTAAGAGAGAGATATAAAATGTCATACGAATTGACAAAATCAGATTATGTAAAAATATTAAATCATTATAGCGCACCAACACCAAAATCATATAATTTACTTAAAGAAAAAGCAGAGGATATAATATCTGAAAAATTATGTTCTTGTATTAAAAAAGTAAGCCCGATAAATGAACCAAGAGCAATCGGGGTTTGTACCAGAAGTATAGTTAACAGGAAACACATGAAGCGCGGCAATTTTCGCTGTAAAAAGCCTAGATTAATTGAACTTTCAAAAACAAAGAAACGAATATTTTTTCCTTCAAAAAATAGAGCAAAAACAAATAAAAACAAATAAAAACTAATGCTTTTCTGTAGTGTATAAAACTACAGCTCCTCGCGGAGGGGGACAACGCGTGCAATAAATTGTTCATTTTGATAAATGGTCAAGAGCGGACAATAAAACCTTCTCTTGACCAGTGAGTTTCTGGAATATTATACATTCTTCCATTTTGAATTGAAAATGTTTACCGGCAAAATTTTTACACAAAATACTCAACCCCGAATCAGTAATTTTTAAATCACAAACAATTCCACCAGGAGATAAGTATACATTTTCCGGTTCTTTAATCGGAATCCATCTTATAAAATTTCCTATTCTTACGTCATTCATCTCATCCACGTATTTATACTCTTTTAATTTTTTCATATAATCCATTTTTACATGTTCAAATAATTCCAATTCATCTAAAATTTCTTCCTTCATTTTATTTATTTTTTCTGTTGTAAAATTTAATAAATCTATATTTTCCTCATTGTCTAGCGCTTTCATTAATTTTTCTGTATCATCCAACCCATTCATTTTGACAAATATATGTTAATGATATATAGTAATATTATATATCATTTTTTTAAACATTTCTAGAACATTGTACCAAATCCACTACCAAACGCCTCATTTGCTGCCACCGGTCCCGAATCATATCCAGGATTCGTAGCATTAACCAAGGGATTAACATCTTGTTTTGAATACATGTTATTGTAATCCGGTGCCGTGTTGGGCTGACCAACCATTGGCAAATTACTTATGGATGTTGACCCAGCAGAGTCATGATTCATTTGCTGATTCATTCCCTGTGATTGAACTTGTCCGGATATTGGTTGCGTAACTTTGACACTGCCCTGACCTTTTTTACCTTTGCCCTTTTTTTTTTCACCATCCCATAATTCTCCAATTCGGTCAAATAATATGCTGACTTTTTCACCTAGTTTGGTTTGCAAACTAAGTGTTATCATTAGTGTCGATAAAATAATATACGTAACACTAAAGTCAGGATATTTGAAACCACTATATGTGGGGATATATGTTATAATTCTATTAATTAATAAAATCCCTAAAAACATAACAATCACTTGTATTGATATTTCTGCTAAAAGTTCAATGCTCCCCTTTTCTTCTTCCGCCTCTGGAACATATTTTTGCATCACTTTGTTCAAAAGAACAATCGGAATAATCGCTATTAAGGCATATTGAATAATGTTTAGCATCTCGGATTTTGAATTGTCGTCAAAATTAAAAACATGCTTGAAAAATCCCATTTTTGATGATATGCTTTTTGATGTTTCTTCCAAACTTTCCATATGTTTTATAAAAAGATATTAATTTAATTAAATTATAATTATGCGTAAACAAAATAAAAACATTATATGTAATCACTTTATCAATGAGTAGCGCTAGAGCAAATGCCGCTGCTAGAGCCAGACGTGCTGGTGGTGCGGAACCACCTGCTCCACAACAAAATATGTTCCAGCAAGGGGGTCGGGGTCCGCAACAAACAGAGCAAATGCCACAACAAATGCCACAAAGAATTGCGATTCCCGATGCGATTGGAATAATAACATATCGTCTTAGTCAGGTTGAAAATTTCATTAATAAAATACAAAACCAGGAACCCACAGAAAACGAAAATGCTGTATCAGTTGACGAAGCGGTATTCAACAATATAATTGATAGAATTGAGTATTTAGAACAACCCGAAAATAGTTCTTCTCTCAAAGATGAAGAAATAAATTCATTAAAAAAAACAGTTCTTTCCCTTGAAAACGATATGGCTTTGTTAAAGGATATTACTTTTAAACTTCAGACTTTTTCAATGGAAACAAATCAAAAATTAATATCAGTAATGTTGAATAAAGATAAATCAAATAAAATTGTCAATAAAACAAGCAAAAATAACAATGTTTCCAAAGTTGCGCCCGAAAAATTTTCTGCTAATGATGATGAAGATGGTGTTGAAGATGTCCATGAACATGGTGAACATGACGAAGCCGGCGGTGAAAATGATGATGAAGATGGTGGTGAAAATGACGATGAAGGCCGGGTTGAACACCGCTGTGAAAACGGTGAAAACGGAGGCAAGGATAATAATTTGAATTTAAACGTTTCGGAATAATAATGATGTCTAGATAAAACTATAATTACTGTTGTTTTGAATATAAATAGTAACTATACATAATATATTAATTAATCAAATGGCGACAAATTGTCGGTCCGAAAACGTTGAAAAAATAAAAGTATATTTTATTAAAGTAGAAGAAACATACAAAGGAATAAAACACGGACGAATAAAACCAACGTTTTCTGAATTATTGAGCAATTTTTGCCAAATTATTGGTAACAACGAAATAGCGATGGATTTTAAACATTTCAAGTTTATCGCATCAAAAGAAACTTATTCATTTCTTATTGAACACATAAATTTAATTATTCAAACTATTTTGACATCATGTGAACATACAATACTACACATTAATTTGAAATCTCTCTCCATTTCAGACATTGACAAACATCAGTTATTTATTAAAAATTTATCGGAATCAAAGAATTTCGTTGAAAATATATCTTATTGCAATGTTTATAATTCCGGGTTTGTTTTTTCTTCATTATTAACTTCTATTTTCATGTTTTTGAACATTGAAACAAGAAAAGAAATAAAAAATAAGTTACATATTATTTCTTAATTTTTTACCCGAAAAAATAAATATGCAAAAAAACAACAAATATAAATACGAAAAAAAATGATAAAAAAACACATATCCGGGTTCTACGCGCGTATCTAATTGTAGATTCCACCTCAAAAATGCAAACAACTCGGTGAAGATGGGAACATAAAACCACCTTTGCTGATTTTCCGTTTCCGGAAACAATTGATAACATAATGGAAAATAATACATATATTGAATTGTATTCATATTTGTATATACATCCCAGTCGCCTATCGTTGTTTGGTCTGTTTCTAGAATTTTTTGTTGAAACGCACTGGAATAAATACAAGCATGTGTTCCGGCTTTTATTAGTGAAATTCTATGATCGGAATAATGTGGAATTTGCACCATCGGTAAACACCCCAGTAGATAAATATATTCTTCGCGCGTTTTCACGTTTATAAAATCACCGATTGAATTGCATATTTCCCGGTTCTTTATTTTTTCGTCAAAGATAAAATCGTCTTCCAATATTAAAACGTTTTTATAAGCGCGGGTTTTCGCATGATTGAATATCGTTATGTAAGCATCCACCAAATCAACCGCCGGGCTATTTTCATGTAATCCCTTTTCACACTCTTTATATCCTCTATTGTATAATATATATGTAGATTTCGTGGGAGTGTATGTATCCAACTGTTTGCGTATATTTGATAACCTACCATTTCCTTCCAAATGAATAATATATGTGGCGTCTACACAATTGTCTAATAAACCCCTGCTATAATAAAGCTTTTCAAATCTATAACATTTTTCCATTTCATATAATATAATATATAAACATCTAAAATTGTCTTATGTATTCATGATGTAATTTGGAAATATATTCAGAAAACGTATTTTTTTGAATAATAAAAATTGATTTTTATTATTCTATGTCGTCTATAACAACAAAAGCAATGGAGCTATCCGAACAGCAAATTAACGAGTTGGAGAACTTCGTGATGAATGCCGAGAAAGGTAACGGTTATTTCGCCATATCAACCTGTGATTTGCGCACCGGGAAGCAGTATTTTTCCGAGCTAAAAAAATCCGAAAAACCTACATATACGATTTTCGGTTCTGATGGTTGCGGATATATCACCTACGGAATGTATAAATCAAGGACAGATAAGTATTATGTAATTTTTGTTTCAATTCAAACCTTAAAATATTTTGTTGAAATCAAAGACGAAAGTTGGTTTAATTGTGATTAACGTTTTTGTTACAACTTAAGAGGTAAAGTTGTAAAACTACAAAAAAATATTTATATTAAAGATTAAACAGTAATATAAATATATTAAATGGTAATATATTTATAATATAATGTCGTTTGGAAAACATACATATGGTACTCCTAACATATATTACTGGGAACAGGCAAATCTAACAGTTGGAAAGTTTTGTTCAATCGCGAGCAATGTAAATATATATTTAGGTGGAAATCACCGGTGCGATTGGGTAACTACATATCCATTTGGACACGTTCATCCAAATACATTTAATAACTTTAACGGTGAAGGACACCCTTCAACAAAAGGAGACGTCATAATAGGAAACGATGTTTGGATAAGTAGTAATGTAACAATAATGTCGGGAGTTACTATTGGAGACGGTGCGGTTATCGCGCACAATAGTCATGTTATTAAAAATGTAGAACCGTACTCTTTAGTCGGTGGAAATCCAGCAAAAATTATAAAATATAGGTTTACTCCGGAACAAATAGAAAAACTGTTAGAAATTAAATGGTGGGAATGGGACGATGAAAAAATAAACAAATTTACGCCGTTATTATGTAATAACAATATTGACGATTTTATCAAATGTGCCACCAGCGGCTAATTTCTAATCCCTGCAGTCTCCAATATTTGTAAAAATTTTTTCCGGTCTATGTTTTTCCACATTGTTTGCCAAAATTCGTCCTCCTCTTCATCATAACAACATTTTGATAAAAACACGGCTCTTTCGGGTCCCGTCAAATTTTTTGCATCATCATCGCGCTGTTTCCATTGTCTCCTCCAGAATTTAATTGACGAGCTCGGATGTGATTCTTGAATTATTCCGATGAAACGCTCCCTCGCTCTTAACGGAATATTCAAAACATTATATTCTGTGGTTCCCTCTATTATCATGTTTTTTTCAACTTGTTCAATATTCATTTTTTCGCGTCTACAATCTATATTTTTTTGAATAATATAATCAATTTTCTTGAAAAAACGGTGTTTTCAGAAAAATTGAATCAATTATCTCCGTTACATAAAGCGCAATCAAAATGAAGTTTGTGGTATCGGAAAAAAGCAAAAAAGATGCATTTATTTCTCTATTTCAGTTACTTAAAAATTGCGCCACCGCCGTGAATATTTCTCTGAATGATAATTTCCTTTATATTCAAGGGATGGACAAGGCACATATTTGTCTCTATGAGATTCGTATTTTGGCTTCTTGGTTTGATAAATACGAAAAAAACGAAGGCGATGTTTCCTGTATTTGTATTCCGACATCTATATTTCATAAAATTCTATCCATCGCCGATGACTTTTATTCCATCATGATACATTATGATGGCGACAACATAGATTCCTTAAATATTGATTTCCTCAACGAGATGGGCATCAAGGGTGAGGCAAATAAGTATTTCAAACTTCCGTTGATGGATTATGACGAGGAACTATTACATATTCCCGAGATGGAATATGATGCGGAGTTTAGCATGAAATCTAAAAAGGCGTCTGACATAATCAATCAACTCGCGATATTCGGCGACACTGTCAACATTGTCTGTAACGAGGAAGTTGTTTCCATGGTATCTTCAGGTGAAAATGGCGAGATGAAAATGAACATTGCTATTGATGACCTGATTGAGTTTAGTATTTCAGAAGGAGAGGTAATTAATCTTTCCTACGGAATCAATAATATTCAGAGCATGTGTATTTCTAATAAGATTTCCAGCGATGTGGAGTTTGCCGTGAATAAAAATTCACCCATGAGAATCAAGTATAACTTGGGTCCGGATAGTTATGTCCGGTTTTATATTGCACCAAAGCTGGATGATTTTTAGGAAACGCACCCAAATCACTACGTATAAATAATAAAAAATTAGTATTTTTTATTATTAGTTTAGATATGCAATACATTTTCGGATTTTTCATTTTTTGCATTATATTGTTTTTATATATTCATGTTTTTTTCCACTTAAAAACGGGAAATGATTTAGAAGTCTATGAAATTGAGCAAGCAAGCAAAGATAAATTAGAAGAAATCTGTGATATTAGACAACCAGTAATATTTGACTTTGATAACGAACGAATTATACAATCAACCAATAAATCACGCATCTCCAACGAATACAAGGTTTTTGAATTAAAAGTTCGCAATGCTAAAGAAACCGATTATAATACCGAGATTTATATGCCGTTACCTCTTCATGCAACAATAAAACTTTTAGAAGAAGACAAGGAAACAACATACTTTAGTGAAAACAACTCTGATTTTTTAAAAGAAACCGGGATAATTAAACATTTTCAATACAATGATGAATTTTTAAGACCATACATGATGTCAAATTGTAATTATGACATATTAATGGGTTCGCAAGATACTGTTACTCCGCTTCGCTATGAAATAAATTACAGGAATTATTTTATTTGTACACAAGGTTCTATTCAAATTAAATTAGCGCCACCAAAGAGCGCCAAATATTTATATACGTGTTCGGATTATGAGAATTTTGAATTCCGTTCGCCGATAAATCCATGGTGTGTTCAACCACAATATGTGGCGGATTTTGAAAAGATGAAATGTTTAGAAATAACACTGAATGTTGGTAAAACAATTCATATTCCGGCTTATTGGTGGTATAGTATCAAATTTAATAAGGATTCTTCCGTTTCCTGTTTCCGATACAGAACATATATGAACAACATCGCTATCTCTCCACAAATAGGAATGTACGCTTTGCAGTTACAAAATGTGAAAAGAAATATCACAAAAAAACATGATATTGGCGAACTGAATAAAGAAGCGGTTAAGGAAGAGTGTCCTGTCACAAATAAAGAAGAGACATCAAATGAAACATCAAAAGACATCAAATGAAACATCAAAAGACATCAAATGAAACATCAAATGACATCAAATGAAACATCAAATGAAACATCAAATGAAACATCAAATGACATAAACAAAAATAACAAATTCGTTATTTCTGTTTAAAGATTTACTGGTTTTATATCTAAAGAATGGAACTAATTATTGACGCAATAAAACCACACCCTTTAAAACCATTCATGTGTTTAAACATGATTGTCAAAAATGAATCACATATCATAAAGAAGACATTGACCAATATTCTTGAAAAAATAAACATAGATTATTGGGTTATTTGTGATACCGGCTCAACTGATAACACGAGAGAAATTATTCGGGACTTTTTCAAAGAGGCGAATATCCCGGGAGAACTTCACGACGACGAGTGGGTTAATTTTTCACATAACAGGAATAAAGCTATTGAGTATGCTTTCGGTAAAAGTAGTTATTTGTTTATATTTGATGCAGATGATGAAATATGCGGCGATTTAAATTTGCCAATAATATATGACGGGAATGGTCATAAAACTATGGAAAAAGATGCTTATCATTTAGGATTTGGAGATAAAAACGGCACGCAATATGTTAGAATTTTAATTGTTAACAATAATAGAAAGGGGACTAGATTTGAGGGCGTTTTACATGAATATTTATCTGTTACCAAAGGTAGTTCAGTCGGGACTATTGATGGTGACTATTATCTTGTTTCGGGAAGAAGTGGAAATAGAAATAAAAACCCTAACAAATATTTGGACGACGCGATTATTTTAGAAAAAGCGTATTATGATGCTCTTGATAAAAATGACTTTTTATACAATAGATATGCATTTTATTGTGCAAATAGTTATTATGATGCAGGTAAATTTGAAGAAGCCGTAAAATGGTATGAAATAACAACTGGTCTTCATATTCCCAGTGAAAAATATTATAGCTGTTCGCGTCTTTTTTATTGTTACAGAGAATTAGGTCAGATTGAAAAGGGGTTAGCAGCCTTGGTAAATTCGTTCAAATATGACAAACAGCGCATTGAATGTGTTCATGAACTGGTGGTTTATTATTGTAACAAAGAAATGCCAGATGTTGCATATAACTATTATTGTTTATTTCGTGAATTCTATGAGAGAAGGTTTTTGACAGATGGGTTCAATAATAACTTGTTTGTCAATTGTCATGTGTCAAATTATCATTTTCCATACTTTATGATTATAGTTTCTGAGAGAACAAAACACTACGACACTGGAATTAGGATGTATGAAATAATTTTTACAAAAAAGGTCCAACATGGAGACCATAACTCTTATAAAAATTTACTTTTTAATTTACAGTTTTTTATTGATAAAGTTGGCGACCCCGCATTTTTTCAGTTGTTTAAAGAATATGTTGATTTTTTACTATCTATCGGCGTTCCCATTTTTGATTGCGATTTTATGAAAAAATACGAAAAATACGGCATCGTGAATCCTGATATTCCGAAATTTACCAAGGAAGACTGCAAAGAAAGTAACAAAATATTGATTTATACTGGCTTTATGAATGTCTCGTGGAACGATACCTATGTGTCAAATAATTCAATCGGCGGAGCGGAAAAGGCGGTCGCATATTTATCAAGATATTTGCCCGAAGAATACGAAATATATATTTCTGGTTATGTAGAAGACGAAATTGTTGGTAATATTAAATATATACATATGAATAAACTGGGAGAATTACTGGAGAAAGAAAAATTTCATACCATAATAATCTCAAGATATATTTCCTTTTTTACCATATTTAAAAAGTTCTCTTGTTATCAGTTATTTTTATCGGCGCACGACACCGAATTCCTTAATAATTTTGATGAAACACCGGTAAATGATATTATACTCGCAAATGAAAAACATGTTGATGGGGTTGTTGTTTTAACAAAATGGCACAAACAACATATTATTTGTGCTCACCCATATTTGAGCGACCGGATTCACATTATTAATAATGGAATTTTACCCTCCTCTTTTCCTTTGACAAATAAAAAAATAAAAAACAAATTTGTATGGACATCTTGTAGTTATCGTGGACTAGACATATTATTAAATTTATGGGACCAAATTCTTAACGAAATTCCTGATGCCACATTGGATATCTCATCTTATAATAATTTTCCTGCTAATAAAAACGATGAATCAATGATGACTATTATAAATAAATATGAGGGAATTAAACATCATGGTAAATTAAATACTGATGAATTATACGAGTTAATTTCGGTTTCCGAGTACTGGTTGTACACAAATACATTCATGGAAACATCCTGTATTACCGCAATGGAAATGCTAATGTCGGAAGTAGTATGTTTATATTATCCGCTTGCCGGGTTATTGGACACCGTCGGAAAGTACGGCATTCAAGTTCAACCAGGAAACGAAATAGAAACATTATTGAATTTAACCGAGCGTCAAAAGAACAAAATGAGAAAGGAGGGTAAGGAATATGCGTTATCATGCTCATGGGAAAATAGAGCAAAAGAATGGTGCAACGTTCTTTCTATGCGTAAATCCGACAAAATAAAGGAACGAATATATTATTTACATAATAATTTTTACTTGCCAAATGACCACGTAAATTATTTGAAAAAATTATCCAGCGATTTTAGACCACGTATTATTTATGACATAGGTGCAAATGTATTAATGTGGCAGCGCGAAGCAAAAAAAATATGGTCGGATTCTGACATTGTTGTTTTTGACGCAATTGAAACAGCCGAATTTTTGTATAAAGAAAATAATCTTAAATATCATATCGGTGTTTTAAGCGATAAAGACGAAAAGATTGTAAAATTTTATGAAAACGTTGAAGACCCTGCAGGAAATTCTTACTATAAAGAAATAGGTCACAGCAACTCGGAGAAATTATATCCGGAAAATGGTTACACAGAAAAAAAAACAATGTCCTTAACATCAGTTGTTAAAAAAAATGGATTCCCGATGCCAGATTTAGTGAAAATAGATGTTCAGGGTGCAGAGTTGGACATTTTAAAAGGCGGAATGGTGGTAATTAACAACGCTAAATATCTGATAATTGAGTTACAGGATACTCAATATAACAGGGGTGCACCTCTTGCAGAAATAACAATTGAATTTTTGCGGGAAAATGGCTGGGGGTTAGTAGATAGAAAGTTTTGCGACAACGGACCAGATGGAGATTATTGTTTTATTAATGAAGTATTTTTAAAAAAAAATAAAATTCAATCTTTCTTGGAGAATTTGAGCAATAATTATTCAATTCCGAAAGTTTGCATTGATTATTTAAAAAATCTATCAATAACGTTTGAACCAAAAGTTATTTATGACATTGGTGCGGCGGTTCTTCATTGGTCAAAAGAAGCCCGTGAAATATGGTGTGATTCTGAAATAATTCTTTTTGAGGCTATCCAGGATTGTGAATTTTTATATGAAAAACACAATTATAAATATAATATTGACGTATTAAGTGATTCTGATGACAATAATGTAAAATTTTACGGAAATGCTTATACGCTAGGTGGATGCTCATATTATAAAGAAATAGGAGACGCAAAATCACACGATTTATATCCAGAAAATGACTATGTTATGCGAAAAACAACTACCCTATCATCAGCTGTTAATAAAAACAATTTTAATTATCCAGACCTAATAAAGATTGATGTCCAGGGATGTGAATTAGATATTATTAAGGGAAGTTTGGATGTTATAAATATGGCAAAATATTTGATAGTTGAGCTGCAGGACACGCAATATAATAGAGGAGCTCCGATGGCAGAGAAAACAATAAATTTTTTACAAGATAATTATTGGCAATTAGTAGATAGTAAATTTTCGGATAATGGTCCCGACGCAGATTATTGTTTTAAAAATAAAAGGTATGATGATGATTTTAAATGGTTGTTTGTTTATCCCGAATGGTACGACATAACATGTTTATGTGATTTTTTTAACAACATAAAAACCCGGTATCATATTATGTTTGCGAATAAACCACATTATATAAATGATTATAAACCAACAAAAATTACATTTGTCAACATGATTACAGATAGTGATGTTACTACATATTGTGAAAACAACAATATAAAATTTTCTTATTTAAACACTGAACCACTAACTATTGATTTTAGATTGAATAGTTTATTGCGGGAAACTGAAAATTACAAAAATATTAAAATTTATGACTATAGCAAATCAAATATAAAAATATTGAACAATAATGGACTCACCAATTGTGAATATTTACCTTACTCTTTCTCAAATGATGAGGTTAAAATGTTAACAAAAATAAATGTTGAAACAATAAAAACTTATGATTTTGGAATGATAACACACACAACAAAAATTCCGATTAGACCACCGAGAAGAAATCAAGTTGTGGAATTTCTAATTAAAAGCGGATTTTCTGTCAATTTAATTAGTGGGTGGGGTGAAATTAGAGATAAAGAAATAGGCAAATGCAAAATTATATTAAACATTCATGGTCAAATAAATGAAAATCCTCATGCAGCGCCGGAAGAATGTAGCAATATATTTGAGCATATTAGATGCAATAGATTATTGGAATCGGGATTCAATGTTTTATCAGAAGAATCATTTTGTCTAGATCAAAATTTTATTGACAAATATCCGAATCTTAAAATAATAAAATACGATGATTTTTTCAATTTGGACACGTATAAAAATTTAGAATGGTTAGAAAAAAAAAATGAACTCACTATTTTTTATGGAATTGAAAAAAATAAGGTTGACGTTACTAAATTATCTTTAGAAAAATGCGTAAAAGATAATGTTTTGTATATACCGCAAAATGATGTACATAGAGCAAGTTTATTTGGTGATCCAATATATAGAACCGCGAAATCTATTTTTATTAAAAATGAAAATAATATTAGAGAATTTAATGAAACAACATACATTTTTATTGATTTGACAACAAATGATATATATAGCGACGAGACTCGCGACATTCCAATTTATATTAAATACGCCTACCCGGAAATTTGTGCGGAAATAAAATTAAAAAGAATTCATGAAAATCTGAAAATAGAATTTGGTTCATTAGATGAAGAGTATCCTGAACAAATCATGGCAGCAACATATTTGACGGGAGGCGAAAAAGTTTTAGAAATCGGCGCAAATATCGGTCGGAATAGTCTGGTAATAGCTTCTATGTTAACCGAATCTCGCAATATGGTTGCATTAGAATGTGATGAAGGAATTCATAGCCAATTGGTTCGCAATAAAGAAATTAATGGACTACATTTTTTCACTGAAAATTCAGCACTATCAAATAAAAAATTAATACAACGCTGGGAAACTATGGTAAGTGATGTATTATTGGATGGATATAAATGGGTTAATACTATAACACTTGAACACCTGAGAGAGAAATATAATGTTGATTTTGATACTCTTATACTGGATTGTGAGGGTGCATTTTACTATATTTTGATGGATATGCCGGAAATTTTGAATGGTATAAACTTGATTATAATGGAGAATGATTATTGGGATATAACACATAAAGAATATATTGATTCTGTATTAAAAGATCGCGGATTTTATGTGGATTATACTAGGGCTGGTGGTTGGGGACCATGTGAGAAGAACTTTTTTGAGGTATGGAAACGTTAAATTTCTTAAAAATTGAATTTCCATAATTAACAAAAAGATAATCTAATAAAGCCTTTCTTTATAAGTATATAATAGATAAAATGGATACTTATAAAGTTCATGTCAATGACCGTAATTACTCCTCCTGGGAGTTCTATAAAATGACCGATTTAAATCGGATTGATCTGGTTGATGTGTCTCCGTCCGAGCACAAATTATTCACTAATGACGTGTTCGGGTTTGATGGCGGGTCTCTGAACCTACTTCACTCCAGTATTCGGTCATGTGGCGCAATCCCGGGGGTTCTCATCTTGTTGGGTTCTAAAACATACGGACGGGCAAAAAATGGAAAATTGTTATATAAATGCGTGCCCGATGATATGCGCCTTCCCGCCTTTTTGATTCCGTACGAAATAAAACATGTGGGATTTTCCAAAGTATACGAGAATCTATATATAACATTTCAGTTTATTGAATGGATAGACAAACACCCTCACGGAATTGTCACGCAATCTATTGGTCCGATTAACGTGCTATATAATTTCTATGAATATCAACTATATTGTAAGAGTTTGAATTCGTCTATTCAAAAATTCACCCGCGATACTTCCAAGGCACTTAAGACAAACGCCGCATCGCATAATGCATTTATTGAAAACATCGGGAAAAAATACCCATCTATTGAAGACCGGACCGAGTGGAAGGTATTTACTATTGACCCGGTCGCATGTTTTGATTTTGATGATGCGTTTAGCATTCGTGATTTAGGAAACGGGAAGATGCTGTTGAGTATCTATATTTCCAACGTTACTATTTGGTTAGATGTTCTGAATCTATGGGATTCCTTTTCTAATCGGATTTCCACTATTTATTTACCGGATAGGAAACGTCCCATGTTGCCGACCATTTTATCCGACTGCCTTTGTAGCCTTCAATCCAACAACACGCGGATTGCCTTTGTTATGGACCTTACCGTTGACATTGGAGGAGATGTGACTAACGTTATAGACATTAAATATTCCAACTGCATGATTCGTGTTTATAAAAATTATTGCTATGAAGAACCCGCTCTGTTGGTGGACACGAATTACAAATTATTGTTGTCAGTGTCGCTATCATTGCTGAAAAAATACAGATATTCTAGTTCAATTAACGACAGTCATGATGTTGTAAGTTATCTAATGATTTTCATGAATTTCAACTGTGCGCGAGAATTGCTTGAAAAGAAAAACGGAATATTTCGCTCCGCTATAATGAACAAGTCTACTGTTTGTCCTGATTCCCTGCCCGACGAAGTGTCCCGTTTTATAAAGATTTGGAATAGTTCTTCGGGGCAATATATAGATATTAATAAGTTGGAGCACGCGCCAATTAGACATGATTTACTGGAAATGGATGCGTATGTTCACATTACTTCACCCATTCGCCGCGTCGTTGATTTATTGAACATTATTCAAATCCAGAAAAACATGGGCATTGTTCACTTGTCTGAAAATGCCTATCGGTTCTATGATAACTGGGTTGATAAGCTAGACTATATTAATACTACCATGCGTTCTATCAGAAAAGTGCAGAATGATTGTAATATGCTGGAACTGTGTTCTACCGCACCCGACATGATGGAAAAGGACCATGATGGTTATATATTTGATTCTATTGAGAGAAACGATGGTCTTTATCAGATGTTGGTTTATTTACCCGGGATTAAATTGACATCGCGCGTCGTTGTGAGAGAAAACATCGCCAATTATGAAAAAAAAAGATTCAGAATGTACGTCTTCAACAATGAAGAAAAATTTAAAAAGAAAATCAGGTTACAAATGGTTTAATTTATTCAATAAAATTATGGTCTTTATACGTTTTATAACTGTTATATAGAACAGTTACGCCATTATACTCACACTCATCCGGCGTTTTTTGAAATAAAAACTGGTATTTTTTCCCGTTTTTTATAATTGTCTGGCTTTTTTTCTCGTTTACATCCGGAATCATTAAGAAACAACATATACTCCATTTCCAATAAGAATAATTTTGTTTGTCGTTTTTGTATATATTTACGTAGCTGGTTATGCAATTGCTAATGTTCTGATCGTATTTTTCCGCCATGATAAAATGCGGATTAAACCGATAGTTTTTATATAAAATATTGAAATCGTAGGCAATGCAAGTTAGGAATGAAATTTTGGGTTCAATATATTCGCTAATTGGCACCAAGGGTTCAATATCGGCATCAGCATAAACTCCTCCGAATTTATACAATATGCAACATCTCCAAAAATCGGCTTTGATTGGACCATCCGGAATAAATCTGAAAATTTCTAAATGAAGCCGAGAGAAATTTCTTGCTAAAAAATCCTCGCATAATTTGTCGTCAAATAATTTTATCTCATAATCCGGGTTTAATCTTTTCCAGTTTTGTGAATATCTTGTTATATGTATCAATTCTTTATGACACATATAAATAACTTTCGGGATTGTCATTATTGTGAGAATAAATATATTTTATATGTGGAAAATATATTAAATATAATACCATATATACAAATAATGGGAAAAACACCGCTTCTTCACGTAAAAAAGCTATCCGAGTTTGCCATTATTCCTAAACGTGGTTCGGAATATTCTGCCGGGTTGGATCTAAGTAGCGCAGGTGATTATGTTGTCCCGGCGCGTGGAAAACAGTTGATTAAGACCGACCTGGCTATTGCGATTCCCGAAGGAACTTATGCTAGAATCGCCCCAAGAAGTGGTCTTGCCTGGAAGAACTCAATTGATGTCGGTGCTGGCGTCGTAGATTATGATTATAGAGGAAACGTCGGTGTTATTTTATTCAATCATAGTGACGAGAATTTTTTGGTGAAACATGGAGACCGTGTTGCTCAGCTGATTCTTGAGAAAATTTGCATGGCAGAGGTTGAAGAAGTGGACCATTTGTTTGAAACCACGAGGAATAACGGCGGGTTCGGCAGCACGGGGGTTTAAATTTTGTCAAATAATAAATATTATTTTTTTGTAAAATAATATTTACATATATTACATGGTGAATTCTTCTATTCACGAAAGATTTTTCGGCGGAAAGAAACGCACGATGCGTGGTGGCGGAAAAATATCCGATTTTGTCGGGTTAGTAAATGAAAAAAAACAATTCTTGATGGCAGTTTTTGCAAATTTAATCGCACAGTTAGGTATCACGTATTATGTGATGAAAAACTATGGTAAAAACGACAAAAAGGAAAAAAAACATAATACTTATTCATTCCCTATTTTCATGATTCAACTAATTATTATTATTGTTTTAGCATTAGTTCCCATGCATGTCGTATTCAAGTTTATCCTATTTTCCATATTTTCTGGTCTGTGGGGCGTTTTGTTAGCTGATTTGCCAGTAGACAGTAATCTTATCCAAACCGCGATTTTCGGAACAATGGCAATTTTCGGCGCCATGATTATTCTCGGTGCCGGATTGATTGTGATGGGAATCAACCTAGGTGCGAAAGTGGGTTTCTATTTATTACTAGCACTTCTCCTCCTTATAATTGCCCAAGTCGTAACCATGTTCATGGGAACCTATTCAACCCTTGTAAAAGCCTTATCAGTAATCGGGTTGCTTATCTTTTCCGGATATATCATTTATGACACAAATACGATTTTACAGAGAAACTATTATGGCGATTTCATCACTGCGTCCCTGGACTACTACTTGGACGTCCTCAATATTTTCTTAGACTTGATAAACTTGCAACAACGTTAATATAATAAAATCCTAAAAAGGCTCACACGATTATTTGTCAATTGTAATCTCTTTGGCGACCCTTCTGAGAATTTTATTATATTCTTTTTCCTTTTCTTCCTTTGACTCTGGACCACAAGTTTCGTATAGAATCTTGTTGTATTTGTCCATCGTCTTTGACGCGGAATCACGGTAATCTGGATGTTTCATCTTCCAATCCACACTTTTCATAAAATTCTGGTGTGCTGCACCCTTTATGGCAGAAATAAAGATGGTCTTTTCTTTATCATTTTCCCACGTGTCTTTATCCTTTATATACATGGTTTCTCTCTTCAAATCACTACAATGCATGGGACGTTTCTCAATTTCTGTTTTCTTCAAATTATTGATAAGAATATTACTGATTCCCTCTGCGTAACCAAGGGTCCCAACATTCTCAAAGTCTTCAAAGCTTATTTCCAGTGATTTAATGAAATCAGATATATTCATCGCATCCTTGCATTGTTCGTTTAGGAACAAGTTTAAGTTGAACTTGTTATGAGAATTCGTGTTATTAGTAATATTCCCCATCATTTTCGTATTCATCAATTCCATCATCTGTTTGTTTTGTTCTAATAGTAACTCTTTGAATTCTTTGTTTTCCATGAGAATCGTTTCGTTATTCTTCATAAGGTCAATCATCGCGGTTGTTATTACATCTAATTTGTTGCTAGAAACATCAGATAGCTCTTTGCCGGAACTCAAAATATCACAATTCTTTTTATGTCTAGAAAGCGACGCGGAATGTGAAAACTTCTTACCACACAAGCAAACATAATTTTTCTCTTCCTCAATTACCGCAAAATCGGTTTTTACGTTACCATTATTAGCACTTGCGATAGCTTTTTCGTGTTTACGTGTGGTTTTATGTCTTTCTAAATCAAAATTACTAAAGCATTTAACATCACATAAATTACATATGTATTTTTTATGCGTTTTCGCGTTAGCCGCCATTAGCTTTTATTATAAGATGAGTATTTTTATTTCTAAATCTTTTTCATGAAAATATTTTTTTGTAAAAATTTACAATAACAATCTTTTTGCCATTTTTTCATGTTTGACATCATTATGATGTAAATCGGGTTTTTCAAAAAGACCGCCATTTTTTTGCTCAAAACTTTTTTTGGAAATCCGTTTTTGGACATTTATAAATGTCCATTTTTGACTTTCCAAAAAAACTTTTGGAGAAATTGTTCGCCCTTATATATATTATTTTCTTAGAAGGACTTAAAGAGCCGAGGGTATTATTTGTCAATTGTCACTTCTCTCGCGACCCTTCTGAGAATTTTATTATATTCTTTTTCTCTCTCTTCTTTTGTCTCTGGTCCACAATTCTCATACAAAATCTTGTTGTATTTATCCATCGTCTTTGACGCGGAATCACAATAATCAGGATTTTCCTTCTTCCAATCCATGCTTTTCATGAAATTCTGGTGTGCTGCACCCTTTATGGCAGAAATAAAAATCGTCTTTTCTTTATCATTTTCCCACATGTCTTTATCCTTTATATACATGGTTTCTCTCTTGAAGTCGCTGCAATGCATGGGGCGTTTCTCAATTTCGGTTTTCTTCAGATTATTAATGAGAATATTACTGATGCCCTCTGCGTAACCGAGGGTCCCCACATTCTCAAAGTCTTCAAAGCTTATTTCTAGTGATTTGATGAAATCTGATATGTTCATCGCATCCTTGCATTGTTCATTTAGAAAAAGATTCAGATTGAACTTATTATGTGAATTCGTGTTGTTTATTATGTTGCCCACCATTTTCGTATTCATGAATTCCATCATCTGTTTATTTTGTTCTAATAGCAACTCCTTGAATTCCTTGTTTTCCATGAGAATCGCCTGATTATTCTTTATCAATTCTAGAATCACATTTCCCGACACGTCATCGGAAATTTTCACAGACTCCTTAAAATTACACATTTTCTTGTGTTTTGATAATCCTGATTTATATTTATAATCCTTACCACATTTACATGTCAAATTTAAATTCACAAAGTTTTTATTTTCGGTTATCATTTTGTGCTTCCTAGTGGCCAAATGTTGAATATAATGTTGTTTTTTACTGCATACATAGTAACACAAATCACATGAATATTCGTTTTTTATATTTTTAACTATTTCGGTTATCATTTTCACTATAATAATGGATAACAAAAAAAGTGTCTAAATCTGTTCATTCATAGACATTAAAAAAAAATGTTTTTTTACAATAACAGTTTTTTTTGTAAAAAAATGATAATCAAAGCATTATGCTCTAACCCCGTTTTTCAAAAAGGTCGGCGCGCTTTTTCACCAAGACTTTTTTCAGAAATCCGTTTTTGGACATTTATAAATGTCCATTTTCACTTTTCCAAAAAAACTTTTGAAGAAAATGTTCGCCCTTATATATTATTTTCTTAAATGGGCTTAAAGAAACCGCGCGCCTGGTTCTACACATAAAGCGACTGATTGGTTGCCACAAATTTCAAGGTCTTCAGAGGGATTTCCTTGAGCTTATGAAGTAAACCAATATTCCCGATATATTCCGCCATTTTCTCCATTTCGCTAGAAATATTATTGATTTTCAGGATGGCTTTTACGAATTCGCCCAAGTATATATCCTTCTCTCTATCCAAGGTCTGAAGAACGATTTGACAATCACCAACGGATTCTGCATTGACCCAATCGTCCATATAATCAACGAGGTCATAATGAAGAGAATAGTCTTGACCCGTATTTGCTCGCTGCATTGATTCAAAATCTTCATAATAGTCATACATTTCAACGATTTCTCTCAAAAGGGGGTGGACCCTCATCGTTTTCTTTTCCTCCGGAACAGAAACATTGGTAAAACAGCTGAACATTGCCACTATTTCATTGGTTGATAAAGAATCTAGCTTATTAGATTCAATGAGCCTCGCGAAGACCAGGCAATGGACTTCTCTCAGATGCGTGGCTATGCTACCTTTCAGCGAGAGGCGGTATTTTCCCTCTTCAATGGATTCAACAAAACCATCCTTTTCCAAAAAGTCCAAGACTACTTGAACCTGATTGGTTAAATATTCTTCCGCGTTGGTTTTATGTGAAATAACCGTGTCGTATTCTTCCTTCAGAGTTAGGAATTTCCTCATCATAACCTTGTCGGCCGCGATACTTGGATAAGACAAACCGATTTCTTGAAGCTCTTTTTCCAGTTCCTTGCGCTTTTTATTCACCGAAAATTTTACCAATTCCTCGCATTCCAAATATCTCTCCACGACTTCTTGTGGCGTTTTGATGTTTTCTATCTCCATTAATTTTTTAAAAAGCACTTCTTCTTGAATAGAATATTCATTTAGTTCCGCATTAATATCGCCCTGTATCATGCTACATCTAATAAATTGAAGGAAATCCACACTACCAATATCAATAAGATTCAACAGTAAATTATAAGAAATCTTGAACTTACTCACGAGTTTCTGGGGTCGCCCATGCATCATATTTTTATAATCGGTTAGTTCAACATTTCGGAAAAGATTGTTCAAGTGAATCACATTTCCGATGGTGTCAATTCCACGTCTACCCGCACGCCCTGCCATCTGAGTGTATTCATGAGGAAGCAAAATTCGTGAACCACTTCCGTCAAATTTATTGACATCGGTAAAGATGACTGTTTTCGTCGGCATATTAATACCCACCGCAAAGGTCTCTGTCGCGAAAAGAATTTTGATACATCCCTTACCGAACAAGAGTTCCACCATTTCTCTCAAGACGGGCATAATTCCTGCATGATGTATGCCGATTCCTTTTTCCAACAAGGAAACAATATGGATATACTCTGGTAATTCTAAATACTCTTTATGATTCGGTAACCGGCGGATAATTTGCTCGCATTCTCTCCTTATCGTATACCCGACTTTAGAATCGTCTTCCAATAACGGAATAGTAATTTCATCGGCGCATTGTTCCAGCTGTTTTCTGGAGAGAACGAAACAAATCGCGGGGAGCATGTTATTTTCTACCAAGTATTTACATACCTGATTCAAGACATTGGCGCGTTTCATCCGAACTTGTTTCGTATCCAACAAGGTTAAGATTTTCTTCATTTTATTATAATTTGTCTCGGAGAATTCGCCCTTGGCTGATTGAATAACATGCGGTTTGTTTATAACATCCTTTATTTGTTTCTCCAAGTCTTTATCTTTTCCGATGGCTTTAAACAAACCCTGTGTTGCGGTAATAAAACTATAATGTGTTAGGGGAACGACGCGCTCATAGGTGGTCGCCAAATAGACACATTTATCCGATTGTTTTACGGAGTTTCCACGTGTTTCGCACCACGCCGCAAATTTTTCGGGTGCGTCAAGTGTGGCGGAAAGCATAACCATCTGAATATGCTGTGGCAGCATCATAATGGTTTCCTCCCATACTTTGCCTCTATCTAGGTCATTAATATAATGAACTTCGTCAAATATAACACACGCCAATTCGTTATCCAAATCAATATCAAATTGCGCCAAATTTATGTTGGAATTCGTTCCATCACCACCATGTTTTTTCCGATAAAGCGTGTTTTGCAGGATTTCCGTGGTCATGATGAGAACATCGGCTTCCGGGTTTGACTTGATATCACCAGTTAATATTCCGAACTTGATTGCGGGAAATTTCGCAGTAAATTCATAATATTTTTGATTACTTAGTGCTTTTATCGGGGATGTATAAATAACCTTTTTCCCCTTTCCGACAAAATATTCAATAGAGAATTCTGCAGGGAGGGTTTTTCCTGAACCAGTGTGTGCAGTCACTAAAATGTGATTCCCGGTAACAATCGCTTCAATAGCATATTTTTGAAAGGGGCTTAAAGGAAATCCGAACTGGGCGAAATGTTCCGCATAAATTTCTTCGTTTTCGTATGTTTTCGCGCAAACCTTCACCATTGTTGACTATAAGATAATATTTTTATATGAAAATATTATCAATTTTTTACTATATTCGCCTTACTTTTTCCGGTGAGTTTGATTATTTTTTCGTCGCTTTGTTTTTCTGTTTTTCCCGGATTTTCTCTTTAATTTGCCGCCACGAAGAGGACCAAACAGTTCATCGTCTGTATTTCGTTGCTGTCCATAAAAAGTATTCCGAGGCGATTCTTCAGCTAGAGAAACTCTAGGTGGACTGGGAGGAGGAGCGGTATTTCCTACTGCCTGTCTACCGATTTCATTACGCAGCATTTTTCCTTTCCCACTAAACGGATTTGCCAGAGCCCCAATCGTTTCTTTTCCCTCTGGCGTCGCCCTCGCATAAAAAATACTAGGAATAGCAACGAGGAGTGTAACTCCACCTAAAACACTTGCTAATATAATTATAGTTTGTTTATCCATATAATTTGAAGACATTATTATTTTTTTCTTTTGGAAATTGTTTTTTTATTTTTTCTTTTCTTTAGAGATTTTCCTCCAAATGTATCGCGATATAAAGAATCACCTTTGTAATTGGCAAAAGAAACCGGTGGTTTTGATCGGGTATTCAATACCTTTCTTATCACGGCGCCATCGCTAGATAAAGGATTCGCTGCCTTCGCAAGTAAACGCGTTGTTCCGGGAAAGATAGCGGGTATCGCGACAAGAAGTGTAACTCCTCCTAAAATACTTGAAATTAATATAATTGTTGTTTTGTCCATTATATAAATGCCGCAGAAAAATTTAAAAAAGTTCCTTTATTATTATAATGGACGTGGAAACAAGTTTACAATTAATAATTTGTATTCTTATCGGTTTAAGTGTATATATTACGATTGCTATATTTTTTATTGCATACACCTTTAATCGGGCATTTCTTTCCTATAATCAGAAATTTGAAATTATAAAAGAACTATTGACTGAATTGAAAACGTTTAGGGAAGATAAGAAATGTGTCAAGAGAGACAAAAATAAGCGAAATCCGTGAAATCCGCAAAATAAGTAAAATAGTTTGATATAAAATAATAAACTATGTTATGGTAAAAATTGAAAAAATCAAAAAAAACAAAATCAGAAAACTGGGGAAAAGAGTGAAACCATGTTTGTCATGGTTAAAAGGAACAGTATATGTATTATTACATTTTTTCATAATGTTTGCCGCCGGAGTAATCTTGCTATTTGACAATAACGTCATTCATTTACTTATTTTATTTAATATAACGGTGTTGGATGGAATAACTTGTGTTTTTTTACATGATTGTCCATTGACAATATTGGAACAAAAATATCTGAAAAAAAGCATTGTGGGAGAACACACAAAGAATTTGA
>Ga0304728_1000685_pt1 | contig 27622 bp, 23 predicted proteins | sample C_130625_MF_Meta_FD_190476 | JGI IMG/M metagenome (GOLD analysis project Ga0304728, IMG submission 190476) | Freshwater microbial communities from Lake Croche, Canada to study carbon cycling - C_130625_MF_MetaG (v2) (version 2) | ecosystem: Environmental > Aquatic > Freshwater > Lake | place... | reverse complement strand
GCCGGCTCGTAGCGAGAAGGAGAGATGACCCTGGGCATCGGTTGTCCCACGCTCCATGAAGCGCAGTCCGGCGTAACTTTCAGCGTCCACGGGTGGCGTGACGGCGGGGTCGGGCGGAAAGGGGGTCGCGGCGTAGAGATCGTAGGTGGCGTTCGCAATCGCCGTCCCGGCAATCAGCGCGTTGAACTTGCGCGCTGACAGGGTGACGTAGAGGGGGGAGTTGGTGTACTGAGCCTGGTAGGTGACGCCTCCTTCGACGTAGATCCAGGCACGGAGTCCGCTCGGGGCGTAGTTGGCCGGTGGGGACGCCTCAGTAACTTCGTACCAGCCGGGGAGCAAGTCGTTCCACTGACAGTGGCCGAGAGAGTTGGTGACGCACTGACCCACATCGACGTCGGCGACACCGCTGTGGGTCGAGTCGTACGTGAGGTGAAAACTCGCTCCAGCTAAGAACTGTTGCGTGGGAGCATCGCGTTTGAGGATGCTGAGGCCACCCCGCAGCGCGCGGTCGCCTTGCGCGGGACCCACGTCCACGGTACTGAGCGCGTTGGCTGCGACGTGGACGTTGATGTCGGGAGAACTGGCGTAACCAATGGGGGCTACGTGCTCGCGAAGTAGGTAGTCGCCCACGGGAAGGGGTAGGGAAATATTGGAAAGTCCGTTGCCGTCGGTAGTGAGGGTGTCGACGAGAACCTGATTGTTGTCGTAGAGATTAAAAACGCCGTCACTGAGAGGTAAATAAGTTGGGTCGTCACCTGTTTTATGGACCTGAACGGTTCCCGTGGCGAGGCCCGTGGTCGACAGAAATAAGGTTCGCGTCTGACTAATCGGCGCGCGTGGGGTGGCCAGGATTTGCGCGTTCAAAATTATGGCGGTGGGTCCGTAAAACAGCAGACCTGGTTCGGCCTGTTGGGTTTGCGCCGTGATCGATATCGAAGAGGCGGTGAGTGAGGTGGCGTTAAATGCCGCGGTCGCGACTCCGGCGCCGTTGGTGATCAGGGTGAGCGTGCTGAGGCCGGAGGCGCTGAAGGTCGCCCCCTTCGCGCTGAGGGTGATGGAGTGCAAAGCCAAGGGGAGAAGCGAGCCGGGGGCGCTCAGCGCGAGGGTCACCACGCCGGCGGTCGCGACGCTGTTTCCGCCACCGTCCAGCGAGAGGCTGAGCGAGGGGGTGCCGCTGATCGCCCCGACGCTAGTGACTAAATTCTGAAGAGTCGTGAGGGCTGCTCGCGTTCCGGTGTCCAGCACGGGAATTGCCGTACCCCACACCACGTTGTCGTAGAGGAGTTTCGCGCCCGCGCCCACCTGGTTGGCCGTCGCCACTCCGGGAACACCTGCTTGCCAGTAGCCCAGACGTTGAGCTTCGCTGAAGGCCCAGCCCAGGGCGTTCGACCGCGTCAGGTTTGCACCCGCGGGTGCACTCCCAGCAGCGTACTTATAGCCGGGGGCTGGGTAGCTTCCACCGGAAGCTGGACGTACCGCGCAGAGGCCGAAACCTAGGGGGGTGGGAAAACCTAAGCCGTGAAGACCAAAGTACGTGTTATTTCCGTTGTAGGTCGCACAGGTGCCGTGCCACGCGAAGGGCGCGGGGCCCGCCGTGCAGGTGGTGATGCCGTCGGCGCGAGGCGCGAGCGCGAGGGCCGGTGCCGAGAGGGTCATTGTGGTGCTGGTGATCAGTAGGGCGAGGACAGCAAATCGGCGCACGTGTGCACATTAGTTACACCTCGCGGTGCGGGAGTGTTTACTCTGGGATTGTGAAAGTGCAGCGCGCCTTACGGACAGATGAATTCGTGGTCATCATGGTCCGACCCCTCCCTCGTGGCTTCGTCGGACCACTTTCGCTCGTGGCCGTCGTGGCTGGCTTGCTGTACCTAGCGGCTTCGTCCTGGCACTGGTTTCGCGTCGCGTCCCCGTTGATTGCTGTGGTCGCACTGGGTCCCCCGCTCCTGGTTGTGCTCGTTCGAACCTGGCGTTGGTGGGTACGCCAGATTTACGTGACGAATCAGCGCATCGTGTTCGGTAACGGACTGCGCCGCCGGCAGCGCAGCAGCATCGAACTCGCCCACGTGATATCCACTCACGTCGCACGCTCCTGGTCGGACCGACTCGGCCGCCGCGGAGCGGTAGTTCTGACCACGCGCGAGCAGGAGTGGTCCCTCGACCGCCTGCGGCGCCCCGAGGTGCTGCGTCGCATTATTGAACATCAGCGCTCGGCCGGCACCTGGCACGACCTCGCTCGGCTGGAGCGGGCCGACGAGTTGGCGGCGGCTCGAGAATCGGGACGCATTTCTGAGGCTGAGTACGATGAACGCTGGCGTCGCCTCTTTGGATCTCGGCCCGGTAACTCGCTCTGAGACCCCAGCGATTTAGTCGGACCACGTAGCCATTATCTTGGCTCCTATGCCGATTCGTTACCGTTGCACCGCCTGTGGCAATCTAACGCGCTTCGACATCGTTGAGACGACGACCGTTCGCGCCTTTCATCACTTCACGGTGGGCGGTGACCTCTCCGTTGAGGAGCCCGAAGTTTTGGCGCGCAGCGTGGACTCGGTGGTGTGCCGATGGTGCGGTCACGGCCGGGCCGTAGAAGAAATCACCGGGGTCGCCTAATTAGCCCCCTGCGCAGTGTGGACACGCCGCGGGAGCGTCCGGCCCCCGAGCGATGGAACTGGGTGGGACGCGAGGGGCGTGAAGAGTACGTCCTGACTTCTCAGATTTTGTTGATTGTGGTGAAGGAAAATTGTGACGGCTGTCGAGAATTTCTCCGCGACCCACCCGTCGAACTAGCGCAGTACGACGTCAAGGTCGTAGCCCACGAGGGGGACTTTGGGGAGAGTCCCGTGTACCTCGCACCGGAACTCTTGGCCGAACTGGATATTCGTTGGCCCCCGTTTTACGTACTCGTAGAAAACTCGCCGGCCCGCGTGGTCGACGAAGGAATTGTTTTTAGCGCCGCGCACGTAGCGCAGGAACTCACTTCGCGACGTTAGGTCGTAGGACTGCGAATACTTTCTTGTCGTCGATCCACCAAGCGGAGAGCGCACCCATAAAGGCGAAGAGGGCGCACCATAAAAATGGTCCGCGATAGGCCGAGTAGAGCGCTGCTCGCAGAGTGGTGGCACAATGAGTGCCCAGTGGACCACACGCTATGTGAGCACGAGCGTGCGCTAGCTGAGTTACCAGCATCGAGATGAGGATGCCGACGCCGAGCGAGCTGGCGACCTGGCGTTGAGCGGAGTAGAGGGCCGACGCCCTGCCGGTATCGAGGGGGCCCACTTCACAGAAGGCGGCCGCCTGGAGGGGGATGAAGACGAAGGCCCAGCACAGTCCGCGAGCAAAAAGCATGCTGCGATAGGCCCACGGACTGGTCGTAACAGTAGTGAACTCGAGACTGAGCATCACCAGCCCCGCCATGGTGAGTCCGCCCATCACGAGTCGCCGTGGTCCAATTTTTGGGTATAACTTGCGCACGACTTGACTCATCAGCATCACGCCCAGGGCTTGGGGAAAGGTGGTGAGGCCCGACTGCCACGCCGAGTCACCGCGAACGGTCTGGAGCATGAGGGGCATGAGGAGTACTAGTCCGAAGAAACTCGCGGTCATGAACACGCTGGTGATGTTTGACGCTCGAAAAATATGACTACGAAAGAGCCGTAGCGCCAGGAGGGGTTCGGCGACGTGGTTTTCGACGATGACCAAGATGACTCCCAACGTCAGCCCAGAGATGCCGAAGCCCATCACGGTGCGCGAGGTCCAGCCGTCGAGCGGTGCCTGGTTGAGGGCGTAGAGGATGCAGGCGAGGGCGCTGGCGCTGAGGAAAAAGCCCGCGGGGTCGAACTTTCCAGCTGACTCGTGGGCGTACTCGGTTAGTCGCCAGGTGCCGAAGGCCAGCATGGCGAGACCAAAGGGGGCGTTGACGAAGAAGATCCAGCGCCACCCCACGCCGTCAGTGAGAAATCCTCCGAGCACGGGTCCGAGGGCGGGCGCCAGGAGGGTGGGAATCACCAAGATGGCACCAATTTTGGCCCGCTCGGCGGCGGGATAGGCCCGGTAGAGCATGGCGAGGCCCACCGGAGTCATCATGCCGCCACCAATTCCCTGAATAAATCGGTACGCGCTGAGTTCACCGAGGGAGTGGGAAAAGCCGCAGAGCATGGAGGCGGCGGTAAAGACGAAGAGGGCGAAGAGAAAGACTTTCTTCGTTCCGAAGCGGTCACCCAGCCATCCGGAGGCGGGAATCCATATGGCCAAGGAGAGCAGGTAGCCCAGGACCACCCAAGCGAGGGAGGAAGGACTGGCCGTGCCGAAGTCCTTGCCAATGGCGGGCAGAGCGGTGTTGACGATGGTGCCGTCCATGATGTCCATAAACATGGCGACGGTGTAGACCAGTGCCACGACGCGTTGATCGCTCAGTCCAGAGAGGAAGCCCAGCGGACCACGACGAGTGGGGGCAACGTTGCGCGACACGACCCACTCCTTCCCTCGGGTGGCCCGTGCCACCCGAGGAATGTTACAGCCCCGTGTAAATCTCGGTTCATAAGTTACAGAAGCGAGAAACCTATGTCCCACGAAATTGAGATGTCGATTAGCTGTCACGATTGTGTCCGTCACGGCACGCCGGACTGCGGCGACTGCCTGGTGTCCTTCGTCCTCGGCGAAGAGCCCGACACCTTGGCGGTTTCGGCGCACGACGCTGAGGTGATTTCGCTGTTCACCAGCGAGGGGCTCTTGCCGCGCCTCAAATTCGTGGCCATCTCGCGAACTCGTCCCTAGCTCTCGCGGTGGCTAGCGTGTGAGTCCATGGCGAACCACCTCCTGGTGACCAACGACTACCTGCCGAAGACCGGGGGAATCCAGGTCTACCTGCACGAACTCTGGCGCCGACTCGAACCCGGTCGAGGGGTGGTGCTGACCGCGAGCTCCGATGAGGACGCCGCTAGTTTTGATGCCAGCACCAATGTGGCGATTGAGAGGGTTCCCCAGAGCACCCTCTTCGCCCCCTTGCCCCGCGCCATAGCGGCGGTGGAAGCGGCTATTGCCCGCCATGATCCTCAGATTGTGTTGTTGGACCCCGCGTGGCCGCTCGGGCTCATCGGGCCACGTCTTTCCCGGCCCTACGGCGTGATCTTGCATGGCGCGGAAGTAACAATTCCGGGGCGACTACCGCTGGCCGCACGTTCCCTGCGTTACGTCCTGAAGCACGCCGCCGTCGCGGTCTGCGCCGGGACCTACCCAGAGGCTGAAGCGCGGCGTAACGCCGGTGACGCAATGCCGCCCGTTATCCAAATTCCGCCGGGGGTGGACACGGAACGTTTTCAACCGACTAGTGACGAATCTCACGGCGCTGTTCGTGAGTCCATGGGTCTCCCGCGTGAGGGCCGGCTGCTCTCGACCTATTCTCGGCTCGTTCCGCGCAAGGGCATGGACACGGTTATTAAGGCCGCCAGCCTCCTGCACGGCGAGTTCCCCGATCTAACGGTGGCCCTCGGTGGGTCGGGGCGCGACCGAGGGCGACTCGAACGTCTGGCGCGTTCGACGAAAGCGCCCGTGGTGTTTTTGGGCCGTGTGGCCGACGACATTCTCCCGGCGTGGCTGGCCGCGAGCGATCTCATGGTGATGGACTGCCGTAGTCGTTGGATGGGCTTAGAGCAGGAGGGTTTCGGGATTGTGTTCGTCGAAGCCGCCGCCGCCGGTGTCGCTCAGGTGGCGGGACGTTCGGGTGGGAGTCATGAAGCAGTTATCCACGGCGATACGGGCCTGGTCGTGGACAACCCGCGCAGCCCCGAAGTGCTAGCGGAAGCGCTGGCCTCGCTCCTTCGAGACCCCGATCGGCGTATCGCGCTGGGGGCTGCGGCCCGACGGAGTGCAGTGGAGCGCTTTTCTTGGGATTTGCTCGCGGACCGACTCGGCCGGGAACTGGCCCCCTTTGACGGGTATGGCACATCGGCCGAGCGGCTGACCTAATCTGATGGACGAGAGGTAGGTGGCTCGTGAGCCAAAAGGCGACGGAATCAATAGTGGTGAACGCGAGTCCTGAGGCGCTCTACGCCGTGGCGATTGACTTTTCGAGCTACCCGAGTTGGGTGGCTGACCTGAAGAACGTGACCATTCTTTCTTCTGACGACCAGGGCCGCGCCCTCGAAGTTGAGTTTCGCGCGGCCGCCTTCGGTCGCTCGTCGACCTACACCCTGCGCTACGACTACAGCCAAGGGCCCGACGTACTCTCGTGGACGCAAGTCCGCGGCGACCTAACTACTCAGCTCGACGGCTCATACCGCTTCGTCCCTGAGGGTGGAACCACCAAAGTTACTTACGAACTTATTGTCGAACTGCTAGTTCCCATTCCTAGTTTCGTGAAGTCACGGGCCGCCTCACGTATCCAGGCGCAGGCGTTGCGTGAGTTGAAGGCTCAGGCCGAGCGACTCGGGTGAGCGAAGTAGCCATTGGCGTCGACGTCGGTGGCACGAAGGTCCTTGCCGTGCTTCTCGACCGCAGGGGAGTAGTGCTCGATAGCGAGCGAGTGCTCACCCCACACGTGGCTGAGCGTCCCGCCGGCGACGCCGCGGCGGAAGTGGTACACGACCTTGTAAAAAGCGTCGCGTCGCGAAACAATCTTTCCAGCGCCGACGTGGTCGTTGGTGTTGGGCTTCCGGGCATGATGTCGCGCGACGGCGTCTTAGTTTTTGCGCCCAACCTGCCCAGTGCGTCGGGCGCGAACCTCGCGGCGTCGCTACGGGCTCTCGACCCGAACGTGCGAGTGCTCTGCGAGAACGACGCGGATTGCGCGGCGGTTGCCGAATACCAACTGGGTGCCGGCCGTGGGTGCGACGACATGGTCATGGTGACCCTCGGCACCGGTATCGGTGGGGGGATCATTTCCCACGGCGAACTTCTGCGGGGTCGACACGGCTTCGCCGGCGAGATTGGCCATATGGTGGTGGACGCTCGTGGACCGCGCTGCCCCTGTGGCTCTCGAGGCTGCTGGGAGCGCTTCGCATCGGGGGCCGGGGTGGCTCGTTTGGCCCGCGAAGCGGCGACGGCTGGCCGCCTGCCGGTCTTGGTTTCCCAGTGTGGAGGGAGCGAACTGGTGCGCAGTGAAGACATCACCCTCGCCGCCGCCGCGGGACTCGGCGAAGCCCTCGACGTCATCGATGAAGTTGGCTGGTGGCTGGCCCTGGGGCTGGCAAATTTGGCTGCAATCTTAGATTGTTCCCATTTCGTAATTGGTGGGGGACTGAGTGAAGCATCGACCCTGCTTCTACCGGCGGCTCAGCGCCACATTGCGTCACTCGTCGAAGGCGGCCCACTACGCCCGCCGATCACCGTAGTGGCCTCGCATTTCAACGAGCGCAGTGGTGCTATTGGCGCGGCTCTCCTGGCCTTTGAGCGGTTGGCGCCGTGAAAGTGGGGGTTTTGCTACCGACTTTTCGTGATCAGGCCAGCGACGCGCAGCGTGTAGCGGCTGTGGCGGTTGACGCTGGCCTCGATGGTCTCTTTGCCTATGACCACATCTGGCCCATTGGTTCCCCGGAACGGCCGGCCGTGGCCCCCTTTCCACTCCTAGCCCGCTTGGCCTGCGAATACGGGGACGTCATCTCACTCGGACCCCTCGTGGCACGGGTCGGGCTCGTTGGAGCTGAGGTTCTGATCGGGCAATGTCGGGCCCTTCACCATCTCGCCCCCGGGCGCGTGATCTCTGGTCTCGGTACGGGTGACCGTCAGAGCGAGCCGGAGAACGAGGCCTACGGAATCGTCACCCAGACGGTGGATGAGCGCCGTAGTCAACTGCGCAAGGTGGCGAGCGAGTTGCTGGCCGACACGGAGGTGTGGATTGGGGCCGGGTCACCGAAGACGAACGCTATCGCTCGAGAGTTGGGCGCGACGCTGAACGTGTGGAACGTCGCGGCTAGCGAGGTCTCGACCTCGGCCCTTGAGGGTCCGACGAACTGGGCGGGTAACGCTCGAGATGATGTGGAGGTTCAGCTGGATGAACTCACCGCCGCGGGGGCCACGTGGGCCATCTTCGCACCCGGAGTTGACGTGCGGCGTCTCGCTACGTGGCGCCGACGCCACGTTGAGAAGGGCTAGCGTTCAGGTATGGAATTTCGACGCATCAATGGCCTACCACCCTACGTCTTTGCCGCCATCAATGGCCGAAAGGCCGCGGCGCGCGCTGCCGGCCGTGACGTGGTGGATTTCGGTTTCGGGAACCCCGATCTGCCGAGTCCCGCCATTGCCGTGGAGAAGCTGGCCGAAGCTGCGCACAACCCAAAAAATCATCGCTACAGCGCGAGTCGGGGAATTCCCAATCTCCGAATCGCAATTGCCGATCGCTACAAGACTCTCTTTAACGTCGATCTCGACCCGGAGACTGAGGTGGTCACCACCATCGGGGCCAAGGAGGGTTTGACGCACTTGATGTGGGTACTGCTCGGACCCGGGGATACGGCCATCGTGCCCAGTCCTAGCTATCCCATCCATCTAGCGGGTCCCGGTTTCGCGGGAGCCACCGTCATCCCGGTGCCGATGCACGATCCGGCCGCCAGTGGTGAAGATCCGGGCGACGCCTTCTTCGCGGGACTCGTCGAGGCGTGGAATAAGGCCACCGTAAAGCCCCGAGTAATCATCTGCTCCTTCCCACACAACCCCACTAGTGCCTGCGTGGATTTGGCCTTCATGGAGAGACTCGTTACTTTCGCTCTGGAACACGACGTAATTGTGTGTCACGATTTTGCCTACGCGGACCTCGGTTTTGATGGTTACCGCCCGCCATCAATTTTGGAAGTACCTCGTGCCAAGGAGTGCTGTGTCGAGCTCTACACCCTGACCAAGTCCTTTTCCATGGCCGGCTGGCGGGTTGGCTTCATGGTGGGCAACGCCGAGGTGGTGGCGGCGCTGACGAAGTTAAAGAGTTACCTCGACTACGGCACTTTTCAGCCAGTGCAGATTGCCGCCATCGTGGCCATGAACGAAGCGGCGGACTATCCGAACGAGCTACGAGCGATTTATCAGTCGCGTCGCGACACACTGATCGAGGGACTCAACCGCATAGGTTGGGAAGTGGCTGCACCCAAGGGTTCAATGTTTATTTGGGCGCCCATTCCAGACCCCTATAGCCACATGAAATCATTGGAATTCTCGACCTACCTCATTGATGAAGCAGACGTCGCCACATCACCGGGCGTTGGCTTTGGTGAGGGTGGTGACGGCCACGTACGCTTCGCGTTGATTGAAAATGAACTACGCACGCATCAAGCCATTCGTCAGCTCAAGCACGTCCTCGGCAAATTGAACTAGACCTCGGTGCCCTAGGGTCGTCCGGCGCGAGGTGACGCGACGGTAACGATTTCTACTTTGCCGTCACGTGTCTCGGCAACGTCGAAGCGACTATTGGCCGCGGCGGTGAGAATGTAGAGGCTGTCACCCGCAGGTCCGCCCAGCATGCAGGCGTAACTATTTTGGCTCGTCGTGACGCGGCCGATAATCTGGCCGCCTTCGCGAACGTGGAGACACTCGGGCGCAAAGGCATTGGCTACCCAGATGTCACCGTTGCCGTCCAGGCACATGCCGTCGGTGCCAACAAAATCAAGTTGCGCCCACACCCGGCGATTCGAGAGTGTTCCGTCAGTAGCAATGTCAAAGGCGCTGAGACGGAAGGCCATGGTCTCGCCGATGATGAGGGTCTGGCCGTCGGGACTGATCACGCTGCCGTTGGGAAAGGACATGTCCGGTACGACTTGGATGACGTGACCGTCGGGGCTGATGACGACGAGGTTGGTGGTGAGACTCGGTAACTTCATAAGGCCCGCGGGTCCATCAAACCTCATGGCGGTGTCAACGTCGACGCCAAAGTTGCCCACGTAGGCGGTGCCGTCGCTGCTCACGACCATATCGTTGGCCCAAAAGCCGCAGTGGGGCGAAATGTCCGCGTGCACGCTGACTGTCCCGTCGGTGTACCGCAGAACTTTCTGATCGGTCATCGACACCACCAGTAATGACCCATCGGGCAGCCAGCCGAGACCACTGGGCTGAGTCCGAACGTCCAGCTCGACGCGTTCGTCAGAGCCATCGGCTGCGATGGAGTAGACCGCGTGGCGGTAAAAGTCGGAGAACCAGAGGCGACCTTCGTGCCAGCGTGGACCCTCGCCGAAGGAAAGCCCCGAGTGAATGGTGCGAGCTACGTAATCGGTCATGAGGTTCCCTTCGCGGTGGTCGTGGTGAACTTACACCCTGGGCTGCGTGCGTTCGACGCTACGACGCCAGGCAGCGTAGGTGGCGTCGAGGAGCGTGGGGTCGCTGGGCTCGCAACTGAGGGTCGACGACCACGTGGAAGCAATTTCGTCGAGTCCGCTCCACACGCCTGCTTCGAGGCCAGCCAGCGTGGCCGCCCCACGGGCGGTCGCTTCGAGAGACGCGCTACGCCGGACCGGGAGGCGTGAAATAGTGGACTGCATCCGCATTAAGAGATCCATAGCCGCGGCTCCGCCATCGGCGCGCAGTTCACGTAGCTCTATGCCGGCTGTCGCGAAAGCTTCGGTCATGGCGGCTACCTGAAAGGCCAGTGCTTCGACGACGGCTCGCGCTACCTGGGCCCGACCGCTGCCGCGGGTGAGGCCCGTGAGCACGCCTCGGGCTTCGGGTTCCCAGAAGGGTGAACCCAGACCGGTGAAGGCTGGGACGAAACTAACGCCCCCGCTGTCGACAACGGACTCGGCCAGGGGGCCGAGGTCGCTCGCCGCAGCAATTAGCCCCAGTTCGTCACGTAACCACTGAATGGCGGCTCCGGCGACGAAGGCGGAACCCTCGTAGGCGTAGCTGACGGGCCCGAAGGCACCGAGGTCCCAGGCCACGGTACCGATAACGCCGTCGCGGGGCTGCGGGGGAGTAGATCCGGCGTTGGCCAAGAGGAAGGATCCCGTGCCGTAGGTGGCTTTGACCATGCCGGGGGCAAAGCAGGCCTGACCGAAGAGGGCCGCCTGTTGATCGCCGAGAATTCCGGTAATCGGCACTCCCTCGAGTTCGGGTACGAGGTCGCCACTGACCAGGCCGAAGCGTGACGCTGAGGGTCGCACCTGGGCGAGAAGCTCCAGGGGCACTCCGAGGAGCGAGCCGAGACGTGGTGACCAGTCGAGAGTCGTAAGGTCGAGCAGCATCGTGCGTGATGCATTGGAGGCCTCGGTGATAAAGGTTCCACCATCGCTCGCTCCGGTGAGCATCCACACGAGGTAGGAGTCCACGGTTCCGAGGGCTGGGACTTCGGCTGTATCCAGTGCGCCGTGGTCGAGGAGCCAGCGCATCTTGGTGCCCGAGAAGTAGGGGTCTAGTACGAGACCAGTGCTCCGACGCACGAACTCGAGGTGCCCGTCATTGACTAACTGTTCGCATTGAGGTGTCGTTCGCCGGTCCTGCCAGACCAGGGCGTGGTGTGCGCTTCGACCCGAAGCCCGATCGAAGGCGATAGTGGTCTCACGCTGATTCGTGATGCCCAGCGCCACGACCTCGTGACCGTTCGCCCGAACGCGCTGGGCCACTTCACTGAGCGTTTCGAGAGCTAGGCGGCCTATCTCGAGGGGGTCGTGTTCGACGAGACCGGGGGCCGGGAAGTACTGGTGTAACTCGCGGTAAGCGGTGTCGATAGGGTCTGTCGAGGACCCGTACGCCACCGTTCTGACGCCCGTCGTACCGGCGTCGAGGGCGAGAACGATGTCCATGGCTGTGAACTTTACTGAGCATTCCTTGGCAAGGTAAGGAAAACAAAAGTTTACAAAGGAAACAGTTGACAAGTTGTAATTACAGTGCTGTAATAACACAGCATCTTGCGACGTGCCGTGGCCTCCACCACAACATGTTGTGGTGGAGAGGGTCCGGGCGAGTAACCTGCTTCTCCAACGGTTTTTCGAGAGATGTCGGTTTTTCGTGTCGGATTGTGTGCTTAAAAAGGAAAGAAGAGAGAAATGGCTATCGCACCTCAGCGCTTAGGAATTGGACTACGACGATTTTTCACCACGGTGGATCGACACCCCTACGACGACGTCATTTGGGATCGTCGTGACTCACGTATTACGAACTTTCGCGACGGCTCGGTGGCCTTCGAACAACTCAACGTTGAAGTGCCCGAGTCGTGGTCGTCGAACGCGACCAACATCCTCGCGCAGAAGTACTTCCGTGGCACCCTCGGCACTGACGAGCGCGAGACCAGCCTGAAGCAGGTCGTCGACCGTATCGTGGACACGGTTACGACGTGGGGAATCAAGGACAACTACTTCGTCGACGAGACCGAAGCAGAAATTTTCCGTGCGGAACTCAAGCACCTCCTGATTACCCAGAAGGCGGCCTTCAACTCGCCGGTCTGGTTCAACATTGGCGTCGCCGATGTGCCCCAGCAGGGCAGTGCCTGCTTCATTCTGGCCGTGAAAGACTCAATGCGGTCCATCCTCAATTGGTACACCGAAGAGGGAATCATCTTCAAGGGCGGATCGGGTGCGGGGGTCAACCTGTCGAAGATTCGCTCGAGTCGCGAGCTCCTCGAAGGTGGGGGGACCGCGAGTGGTCCGGTCTCGTTCATGCGTGGGGCTGACGCGTCAGCTGGCACCATTAAGTCGGGTGGCAAGACCCGCCGCGCCGCCAAGATGGTCATCTTGGACGTCGACCACCCGGACGTCGAAGAATTCATCTGGTGCAAGGCCAAGGAGGAGAAGAAGGCTCGCGTACTGCGGGACAACGGCTTTGACATGGACCTCGATGGAGCGGACATCCACTCCATTCAGTACCAGAACGCCAACAACTCGGTTCGCATCTCCGACGAGTTCATGGATGCCGTTATCGCGGGCGCCGACTGGCCCCTGCGCGGCCGTACCGACGGCAGCCCCGTCGCCTGGTTGCCAGCGAAGGACCTCTGGCGTCAGATTGCTACGGCGGCGTGGGAGTGCGCGGACCCCGGTCTGCAGTTCGACACCACAATCAACGCTTGGCACACCTCGTCGAACACTGACCGTATTAATGGATCAAACCCCTGCAGTGAGTACATGCACATTGACAACTCGGCCTGCAACTTGGCCAGTATCAACCTCATGAAGTTCCTGCGTCCCGACGATTCGGTGGACGTCGAGGCCTACAAAGCCGCGATTGAAGTTCTCTTCACCGCGCAGGAAATCATCGTTGGCAATGCGGACTACCCGACCGAAATGATCGGTGTGAACTCGCGCAAGTTCCGTCAACTGGGCATTGGCTACGCCAACATCGGCGCTCTGCTTATGGCCCAGGGTCTGCCCTACGACTCCGATGCGGGTCGTGCCGTGGCCGCCGCACTGACGGGTATTTTGACTGGTCACGCCTACGCCACGAGCGCCCGAATTGCCGGACGCATGGGGCCCCACGAGGGTTTCGCGGAGAATCGCGAACCTATGCTCAACGTGCTGCGCAAGCACCGCGCGGCGGCCTACGAGATTGCCAACGTGGAGGAGCGCTTCTACGAAGTCCTCTACGCCGCGCAGAACGCTTGGGACGAAGCGGTCACCCTGGGCGAGAAGTACGGCACCCGGAATGCTCAGGCCTCGGTGCTCGCACCGACTGGCACCATTGGACTGCTCATGGACTGCGATACGACCGGTATCGAGCCCGACCTCGGCCTCGTGAAGTTTAAGAAGCTGGTTGGTGGAGGCAACATGGCCATCGTGAACCAGACCGTGCCTCGAGCCCTCGCCAAGCTGGGCTACAGCGTGAGCGAAGTGGCCGCCATCGTCGAGTACATCGATACCAACAAGACCATCGTGGGGGCGCCCGAACTCCGTGTCGAGCACCTGCCGGTCTTCGCCTGCTCGATGGGCGATAACACCATTCACTACATGGGTCACCTCAAGATGATGGGCGCGGTCCAGCCCTTCATCTCGGGAGCAATTTCCAAGACCGTGAACATGCCCGAAGACGCCAGTATTGAAGACGTTGCAGAGCTGCACATGGAGGCGTGGCGTTTGGGCATCAAGGCCGTCGCGATCTACCGTGACAACTGCAAGGTGGCTCAGCCACTATCGACGATGAAGAAGGATGGCGAGAAGGGCGGCGCCACCATTGAAACGGTAGTGGCCGACGAGATCACCGACGCTTCGCCGCTGGCGGCCCGCATCGCTGACCTCGAAGCGCAGTTGCTGGTAGCTCAGAACGCCCAGGTGCTCGTGGGCGCCGTGCGCGAGCGTCTACCACGCCGCCGCGTCTCGTCCACTTTCGCTTTCCGCGTTGCGGACTGTGAGGGTTACGTCACGGTGGGCGAGTACGAAGACGGACGCCCCGGTGAAGTGTTCATCAAGGTGTCCAAGCAGGGGTCGACACTGGCGGGCATCATGGATGCCTTCTCCATCTCGATCAGCCTCGGTCTGCAACACGGCGTTCCGCTGTCGACCTACGTGCGCAAGTACGTCAATATGAAGTTCGAGCCCTCCGGAATGACCGACGACCCCGATCTGCGTATTGCAACCTCGCTAGTGGACTACATCTTCCGTCGCTTGGCCCTGGACTATTTGGCCCCGACGGAGCGTGAGGACCTGGGTATTTTGTCAACCGGCGAACGGATTCAGCCGACCTTGCCGGAGATCGCCGAGCAGGCCACCCCGACGGTGGGCATCGAAACCGTGCAGCCCACCTTGATTGATGTGACCCCAAAGCCGCCGACCTCAGCACCGCTACTGGCGCGCAGCGAGCCCCGGGACGCACCGATGTGCTACTCCTGTGGCGACTCGATGCAGCGTGCCGGCTCGTGCTACGTCTGCAGCAGTTGTGGAGCCACTAGCGGCTGTAGTTGAGCCAAGGAGAGCTTCGACGTCAGCGAAAGTTGCGTTGCTTCGCCAGTCGAGATGAGGACGGCCACGGTGCCGTCCTCATCTTCGACGGTGATTGTGGTTTTTGCACGACAGCGGCGGGCTGGGCGACTCGTGGTTTCCGACGGGGGGAGCGTGCTGTAGCGGGGCAAGTTCTCGAAGGGGCTTTTCTCGACCAACATCGCCTCAGTCTCGAGGATCTGGGACGCTACGTGTGGTGGGTTGATGAGAGTGGCGTTCGCGAATCTGGTCACCGCGCCATTGGACGGGCGCTTCGTGCCGCGGGTGGACTACGAATGATTCTTGGCTACTTGTCGACGATACCGCCGACGAGCTGGCTGGCGGCCATCGTTTACCGGCTGGTGGCTCGATGGCGATATCGGCTTCCGGGCGGGACGCCCGCCTGCAAGAGGTAAGTAGGTCCGTAGGGTATCGGGCACTCTTTGACGAGCGTTACATTAGCGGAGTGACATCCTCTTTCATTTACGTCCTCTCCTTGCGTTGCGCCGATGCTCCCGGCATTGTGAAGGCTACGGCCGAGGGCATAGGACGAGTAGAGGGAAACATTCTGGAGAGTGATCAGTTCTCTGATCCGATCACCGGCACTTTCTGTTTACGAACGCGTTTTTCTTCACCCCGCTCGGCGACTGACGAGATCCTCAAGAGCATTGCGGACGAGGTGCATTCCTTCTACCCCGAGATCGAGCTGCGGCCCGAGGTCGAGCTGCGACGCGTGGTGATTATGGTCTCGACCGCGGACCATTGCCTCGTGGACCTGTTGTCTCGAAAAAAGCAGAGTGACCTAGCGGTCGAGGTGGTGGCGGTAGTGAGTAATCACGAGACCTGCCGAGAAGTGACCGAAAGTTTTGGTATTAATTTTCACCACGTCGCAGTCACCGACGGAAATACCAGTGATATTGAAACTCGCCTCTTGGAAATCGTAGAAACTCACGACGTCGACTTTGTCGTACTCGCGCGCTATATGCAGATACTCTCGAGCGCGACCTGCTCGACTTTGGCGGGACGAGTGATCAACATTCACCACTCCTTCCTCCCGAGTTTCAAGGGAGCTCGTCCCTACCACCAGGCCTACGAACGGGGTGTCAAGATTATCGGAGCGAGTGCCCACTTCGTTACGACGGAGCTCGACGAGGGACCCATCATCGACCAGGACGTCACCCGGGTTTCGCACGCGCGCCGTCCTGAGGACTTGGTTTCCCTCGGCCGTAACCTAGAGCGAACCGTGCTGTCGCACGCCGTTGCTCTGGTGGCTGAAGATCGTGTCGTCATGATCGGTCGACGGACGGTGGTCTTTGACCAATAGGGCTTAGCGTCCGTTGTTGGCAGCCACGTAATCGCGACAGGGCTGCCCGCGGTTGGTGCCGCAGACCGGAGCGGCGTCAGTGGCGACGACGGAGCTAACAATCGGTAGGCGAAGCGTGGCTGACTTGACGCTTCCCCCTACGGTCAGCGTGTTCGTGACTCCCGCGTCGGGCAGGGCACTGAAGGCCCACGCGGGTCGGTCCCCACCTGGCGCCGAGAGCGTGATGCGAATCTGTGACCCCTTGCGGAAGGTGAAGGCCATGGGGTCGAGGGGAATTGCCACCGCGGCGGGGACGTTGGGCGTCAAGTTCACGACCTTCGTCGGCTGGTAATTGAAGATGGCGCCGTAGAGCGGAGACTTCGCCATCGCGGCCGTATCGAAGGTGTTACGGAACGACGCCCGCAGCCACCCCGACGTCACGTAGAGCTCCTTTTGGGTGGCGGAACCCACCTTCGGGAGAATCTCTGAGATCGTGAGCTGGAGGTCGGTGTTCGTGGCGGTGGAGGCCAGCATGGCGTAGAGGGTTCCGGGTCCCACCACGGTGACGTTACTGGTCAGCGGATTAGTCGCAAAGGCCACTCCGTTGGCGGAGGGGACGGGCTGCCAGGTGTAGGCGGGCTGGGCGGCCCAGGCGTCGCCACCATTGTTCATGCTGGTACGGAATCGTGCGCCGGCATTGGGCTGGAATGAGACCCTCGAGGCGGTGGGCACCACGGTGTTACTGAGGGTGCCGTTCGGCCCGAGGTAGAAGTTAGTCAATTTAGCGGTGGTCGGCGGATATGCCGTGAAGGCTCCTTCGTAGTTGCCACCCATGCCGCCGGGGCCGGCCACGCTGTTATTGCCGTTGTCGAAGATCACGCGAACTCGTGGATCTTTGGAAAAGTCAGCTTGCGCCTTCTGGTAGCTGCCATCCGTGGCGAATCGTGTCGCGGGTAGAGCGATTTGATGAGCGGAGCACATAGCGGAGAGGACAGCGGTCACGAGGAAGGAGGGCGTTGTCGGCACCTTTTGAGCAACAAAAATTGAAAGGAACTCCGCCATTCGAGAAAAGACATCGGGGTTCAGCGAGTCAATGTGCATGCCGTTTTGCATGGTGACCCAGACATTCTTGTTGCCACTGAGAGCGGCTATCAGAGCGGGCCACTGAGGGCCGGTTTGTTCGTCGTGTAGCGCTCCAACGAGAAAGACAGGGACGTTGATGTTGGCGGCTCGCTTCACGGGGGAGCGGACGTCGTAGAGGGCGGACGTGCGGGCGGGGTTGGCCGCCTCGACCGCTGAAACGTCCTGGACCTGGGAGTGGAACAGCTGGTTGTCGCTGCAGGTGGTGACTGGCGGAGTCATGGCCGCCTCAGCTTTTATTTCGGCGTTGGCCCACGGCTGTCCATTGGGAGCGGGTTGGGCATCGTGCATACGCTCGTTGGACCACCCAGCGGCGAAGCCGTTGTTGGGAATGCCGCCCGGGAAACCGGTGGAGTAGAGGTCGTCGGTGGGGCTGAGGGGCGCAATGGCGGCCAAGTGTGGTGGGCGCTGACCAGCGATAAAGAATTGGCTGATACCCGAATACGAGATACCCACCAGTCCGACCTTGTTGTGCAACACCCAGGACTGCTGTCCAATTTCTTCCACGGCGTCGTAGCCGTCGGTGGAAGTGGTGGCCCCGAAGAGGTCAAAAGCCCCACCAGAACAGGCCGAGCCACGCATTTGAATTGAAACTACGGCGTAGCCGAGCATCGGCCCGAGGAGGGCACCCAGCACGGTGGAAGTGCTGGGCAGTAAAGGATCATTCATCTTGGCGCCGTTAAGTCCGAGCTCGGCGTCAATAAGTGAATGGGGAGCGGCGGTGTTGTAGCCGGAGTACTCAATGAGGGTGGGGAAAGGACCTTGCGAGAGTGAGGTTTTGCCGAAGGGTAGGCGCACTGTGGCAGCGATGGAAATACCGTCACGCATCGTCAGGTAATTGAGTCCCGCGTGCAGCGTCGCAGACTTGTAGAGCGCCGGATTAATGCTGGCTTCGGACAAAATGCTAAAGCTGCTCGGAGCGCCATTGGTGGTGGGGTAGTGGATCGCAGCCCCACCGGGGGCGGTGACGGTCAGGTAGTAGCCCGAACCCGCCGGGAGGTCGCGTAGTACCAGTGCGCCGTATGCGTCGGTGGTGCCCGTAGCAACATTGACGTTCTTGGCGTTGTAGAGCGCCGCAGTATCGCCCGCTGGGGCGGCGACGTAGACCTGATTCACCGAAGCGTGGATCGTGACCGCGCTCACAGTCCGTGGATGAACCGCGGCATCAGCACGCAGTGTAGGTAGTTGCGCGATGCCGGCAATGATGAGGGCGAAGACCCACAGGAATCGACTGCGTAAGAAAACTCGACCGGACATGGTGACCCCCATCACTTGCTGTGGCCTCGACCTTAGTCACTCGACTAGGTCGCAGTGCGGTTGGTGCGTTGACATAAAAATGTAGATAAATACAGTCCGTCTCGAGCTGGCGACGGGTAGGGTACCAACAAGGACAGGAGATCAACTATGAGTATCGACGCAATAGACGAAGCACCGGCATCGTCCGGCGGCGCGGGCTCACTGAAGCCGGTCCTCGACGTAATCCCCGCGCGGGCCTACGAGAACCCCACGTGGAAGGGAATGTCCTATTTCGGTCGCGACGTCGCGTGTTACGGCGGTCTCGTGACGGCGCTCATTTTCCTCTCGAACCCGGTCTACGTAATTCCCATTGAAATCATTATGGCCTTGGTGGTCGTGAGCCTTTTCGTCGTGGGTCACGATGCTGCCCACGGCGCCCTTTTTAAGACGAAGAGACTAAATCAGGTAGTGGGTCGCTTAGCCATGATGCCAAGTTGGCACGTCTATGAGGCGTGGGTGCTCGGGCATAACCGCATCCACCACCCTTTTACGGTGCGACAGGGATACGACTTCGTCTGGCACCCCGTCAGTGCTCAGGAGTATGCCGATATGTCGCGAACTCGAAAGTTTCAGCACCGTATTCATTGGGCCTGGTACGGCGCGGGACTTTATTACGGCATGGAAATCTGGTGGAACAAAATGATTAACTTCACCCCGCCCACCCGCTGGGTAAAGGCCATCAGGAGAGATCGTGTCTACACCTACTCCTTCGTCCTGGGGGCCGCGGGCTTCTTGAGCTTGTTGGGGGCTATCCGCACCCACTCGGTCCTAGGGACACTGTGGATGGTCTGTCGCATAGAAGTAATCCCGTTCGCTCTATTCTGCGGCCTCATCGGCACCGTGGTCCACGTGCACCACGTCCAGCCAGGAATCCGCTGGTGGAAGAAGGCGGAGTGGACGAAGTTCAAGGGTCAAATGGAGGGAACGACAGTCCTTCGCGTGCCCAAGGGTATGAACTTTTTTCTCCACTGGATTATGATTCATACCCCTCACCACGTGGACATGCGTATCCCGATGTACAACTTGGACCTGGCCGCGACGGCGATAAAGAAGCACTTCCCGGACATCGTCCACGACGCCCCACTGCGCTTCAAGGACTTCCGTAAAAATACGCGGATCTGCAAGTTGTACGACTTCGAAATTGGCCAATGGATGACGTATGCGGAAGGTCGCCGGCGTATTGCCTCTGCGCTCTAAGCCTGTTCCCTAATCCCGTCTTCAAGCGGCGTCAGGGAACGACGGAGCGTCAGCGCGAGGGCACCACCACCGAGAGCTCCCACGCCAATCACAAAGGGCCAGGCTCCGGAATGCTGCGAGCCCAGAATGAGGCCGGCAATGAGGGGTGAGACCGATCCAGCCAAGGACCACGTCAATCCCGACGCCGAGTTGTAGCGACCACGGAGATGTTCGGGGGCGAGGTCGTTGACGAGCGCAGGCGCCACTGGTGACCAGAGGGTTTCGCCCAGTGCAAACACCACGTTGGCGCCACACAGCAGGAGTAACGCAAGCGAGTGGGGTACTACGGCCGAGAAGCCAATCACGAGCCACGAGGCCCCCCAGAGCGCGCCGACGAGGAATAAGACTCGGGTGCGGCTCTTACCGTCAATGAAACGCAGAATGAAGAGCTGGGCGGCGACAATGGTGGCGGTATTACAGAAGAAGACAATGCCAATGCTGCTCGCCGGTAGGTGAACATTTTGAACGACGAAGAGAGAAAATCCGGCTTCTACGGAGCCGTAGCCGCAGAGGGTCAGAAGCAGCGAGGCCAGTACGTAATGAACGAGACGTCGATCCTTGAGGACCACCCGCCAACCCTCGCTCGAAATCTCGTCATCGTCTTCGATGGTGAGGGCCTGACCGTGTCGCCATAGGGAACCCAGCACAACTCCGTAGAGGCCCGCGAGGAGAGCGTTTCCTAGGTACAGATGAGTAAATGTACTGGCGTTGTGGAGGTCGACCAGCGAAGCTGAAACCAGTCCACCAGCCCCAATGCCCAGATTAACAAGCATGAAATTGACGCCGAAGGCTCGTTGACGCTGCTCACCTTCGGCCATACGCGCCAAGATGACCGAACTGGGCCCCCACATGCCCGTGCCGGAAAGCGTCAGTAGGGCGGCGCTGATGACTATCCACGAAGCGGAGTGAGCAAAGGCCCAGGAGACGTCGCCCACCACGGCGACGCTAACGCTCACCGCGAGAATACGAGATGGTCCGTAACGATCGACCAAGGTGCCGATGAGTGGCGACACTCCCATGACACAGATCGACATCATGGTGAGAAGAATGGTGGCAAAAGCAATGGAGAAGTGTCGAATATTGTGGATATAGACAACGCTCAGGGACAGGGTGAGGCCAGTTCCGAGTGCCCAGAGCAAGGTGGCCAGGAAATAGCGGCGAAGGGGACCGCTGACGAGGTCACGAAAATCTTGGGGTAGCAACTTGGACACGACCGACGAGGATAGCGCCCTCGAAATACCGGAAGTACCGCCGTAGGATGCGTACATGGAATTCGCTCGCGTGGCAGCAGAAGTAAACGAGGAGTTCGACGCGTGGTTCGGCGTCCTGCAGCGCTCGGAGCGAGAGCGAGAAGGCGGCGACGGCAACGGTTGGCACCCCGACGAGTGGCGAGCGAGAGCGGTAACGACGGCTGGCCCCACTCATCACCGGCTCTATTCCTACGGTCCCGGTCCGCGCAATCCCGTGGCGGTGGCCGCACTCGAGGTGACCACTAGTGAAAATCTTGCCTGGGCGCGCGGCGACCTCTTCGTCGATCCCGCACAACGTCGTCAAGGGCACGGGACTCAGATCCTGGCGCACCTAGAGTACGCTGCTCGTCGACTCCAGCGCTCGGCTCTCGTCATCTTTGTCATGGAGGGTGCCCATGAAGTGGGGCTGGCCCCCAATCGAAGTTTCGCGCCCGCACGGGGCTACCAGCACGCGGAGGAGAACGTTCGCCGTGATATCGCCTGGCCCCAGTCAGCAGCTTTTCGTCAAGCGCTCCTCGATGAATGGAGCCCCCTCGCCACCGACTACGACATCGTGAGTTGGGTCGGACGAACGCCCAGTGAACTACTCATTGAGCGAGCTCACCTATCAGCCATTATGCCGTCCGAGACGCCACACCTCGGCATTGATTACGAGGTGGAGGTGTGGGACGGTGGCCGTGTTCGTTTCCACGAAGCAACGACCCACGAGATGGGGCGAGATTTGCTCGTGAGCGCTGCGCGTCACCGCGAAAGCGGGGCGATGGTTGGCTACAGCGAACTCACCGTTTCGCGAGAACAGCCCGAGACGGCCTATCAGTGGGACACGTTGGTGACCACTGCGCATCGCGGCCATCGCCTCGGGGGTTTGATGAAACTACGGAACCTGGAGAATCTGGCCCTTGGGGGCTACGCCACCACCAAGGTTTCGACCTTTAATGCGGTTCTCAATCAGCCCATGATAAATGTGAACGAAGCGCTGGGCGGTCGCACCTCGGGCTCAATGGTCGCTTGGCGCCGCGAGCTGTAGGAACCGGACCACTCGTACTGGGAAGTGGTGTCGATGGCGCTTGAACTGCGAATCGAGAACGGTTGAATGGACGTCACCTGGCCCCTCGACGGTGAAGAGCTTTCGCGACGAGGGTGACCACCAACGAGGACCCCAGCAATGATTTCGATGACGGCCTGAGTGGCCGGGCCATCCACGTTTCGAACTGGAACTCTGACGAGTAGCACTGACTCGCACGAGCTACCAACTGCATCCCGAGAAATTCCGGGCGCCGGAGATCAAAGGGCAAAATCCCAACTGAGGCCCTTTTCGTAGTGGGCCAGGACGTTCTTGGCGACCAGGATGCGGTGTACTTCGTCTGGTCCATCAGCGAGACGAAGGGTGCGAGCACCTAGATACATGGCGGCGAGCGGTAGGTCGTTTGACACTCCCGCAGCCCCCCAGACTTGAATTGCGCGATCCACGACGCGGTGAAAGGCGGCGGGTACGTAGACCTTCAACGCGGAGATTTCGGTACGGGCCTGCGGGTCGCCTCGGTCAATCAATTCCGCTGCTCGAATAGTGAGCAGGCGAGAGGTCTGCAGGTCGATATAGGAATCGGCAATGAAGCCCTGAATGAATTGCTTGTCCTTCAGTAGCCCCCCGTGTACTTGACGCGTGAGGGCGCGTTCGACCATTAGGTCGAAGGCTCGCCACATCTGTCCGACGGAGTTCATGCAGTGGAACACTCGACCAGCGCCGAGGCGCTCCTGGGCGGCCTCGTGACCCTGCCCGACTCGACCCAACACGTTCTCCGCGGGAACGCGAACGTTGGTGTAGCGCACTTCGCAGTGGTCCGACGAACTGCCACCCCATATTCCGATTCCTCGGACAATCTCAACCCCGGGCGTATCGGTGGGCACGATTATTTGTGACATCGATCCGGACCGTCCGCCCTGACCAGTGGAGTCTTCGACGCGGCACATGACGATGAAAAAGTCCGAAGCAAAGCCGTTACTCGTAAACCATTTGAGGCCGTTGATGACGTAGTCATCACCTTCGCGAACAGCCGTAGTGGTGAGCGAACGGGGGTCGGAACCCGCGTTGTCGGGCTCAGTCATGGAATAGCCGGACTCCATCTTTCCGTCAATGAGGGGTAGGAGCCACTTACGCTTCTGATCTTCGGTCCCGTACTTCACCAGAATTTTGGCGTTACCAGAGTTCGGGGCGGCCACGCCAAAGAGTGATGACGCGCCGAGGGCGTAGGCCATAATTTCGTTCATGTAGGCGTGGGCCATAAAGTCCAAACCCATGCCGCCGTACTCCTGGGGAAGGTGGGGTGCCCAGAGGCCCGCCGCCTTCACCTTGCGCTTCACCTCTTCGCGCAAGTTGCGCGAATCTTCTCGGTCCTGCTCGGTGACGACTGTGCCTCGACGGGAAGCGAAGAGTTTGTCTTCAACGGGGAGAATCTCGCTGTTGATGAAGCTCGCCGTGCGAAGTCGCACGTCATTGACGTGGTCGGCAAGTCCTGGGATGGGGCTGATGTTGATGGGCATGGTCATATGTATAGCAAGTTGTAGGCCTGGTAGCCGACAAATGTCTATGATTTGACGGAACCATAAGGAGGCTTCGTGGCACTGGATTTCAACGCGGCGATATCGGCTATTTCTGGGCCGGGCTCGGTCTTTGAACTGAACGAAACGGAGGTTGACGGTGTTAACTTTCGAACTTTCGCTAACGCGCCCGCGACGGTCCGCGATTTATTCACCAGTGCCCGCGACCTCGACGACGTTTTCTTGGTCTACGAAGATGAAGAGTGGACCTACGCTCGGGTAATGGCCGAGGTCGATGCCTTGGGGTACGCCCTCGTCCACCAGTACGGCATCAAAAAAGGCGACCGCGTCGGCATCGCGATGCGCAACCTGCCCGAATGGATTGTGTCCTTTGCGGCGATTATCTCCGTAGGAGGCATTTCGGTGTCGCTCAATGCCTGGTGGACCGAGGACGAAAACGAGTACGCCATCAACGACGCGGGCCTCAGTTTGTTGATTGCCGATACCGAGCGCATCAGTCGCGCGCACGGCCCCTGCGAACGCTCGGGCACACCGATCCTGGGTGTGCGTCTCGACGCCCTGCAGCCCCTGCCACCTCACGTCCGTCAATGGAATGACGTCATCGTTCGTGGCGTTCCTCTGCCGGAGGTGGAATTAAGCGCCGATGACGACGCCACGATTCTCTACACCTCGGGTACCACGGGCTTTCCCAAGGGCGCAGTTTCGAGTCACCGAGCCATCGTGAACGCCATTATGGCTTTCGCCTCGAACGCCGCCGTGACGGCCCTTCGACGCAGTAGCGCTGAGGAAGGTGGCGGCAACGCTCCCTGCTTCATTTTGATTGTGCCCCTCTTCCACGTGACCGGGTGCATCCCCGTCATGATGTCGGCATTCACGTGGCACTTCAAGCTCGTGATGATGTATCGCTGGGAGCCGGAACGGGCGCTACAGCTCATTGAACGACACAAGGTGACAACTTTTGTGGGCGTTCCCACTCAGTCGTGGGACCTGCTGGAGAACGCTAATTTCTCCAAGTACGACACCAGTTCTCTGACTTCCATCGGCGGTGGTGGGGCACCGGCTCCGCCCAAGCTGGTGGCGCGTGTCGAGAGCTCCTTCTCGAAGGGCCGCCCGAGCATTGGTTACGGCATGACCGAAACCAATGCCTACGGGCCCGGTAACTTCGGCGACGATTACGTGAGTCATCCCACCTCAACGGGACGCACCCCGACGATCCTGATGGACTTTGAGATTCGTGATGACGAGGGCCACGTTCTTGGGGTCAACGAGCGGGGTGAAATCTGGATGAAGTGCGCCACGTTGATTCGCGGATATTGGAATAAGCCAGAAGCCACTGCCGAGACCCTGCAAAAGGGATGGCTGCGAAGTGGCGACCTCGGGCGAATTGACGAAGATGGTTTTTTGTACATTGAAGACCGCGCCAAGGACATGATTCTGCGAGCCGGTGAAAACGTCTACTCGGCTGAAGTCGAGGCGGCGATTTACGAGCACCCCGCGGTCTACGAGGCTGCAGTCTTCGGGGTGCCCCACGAGCGTCTCGGTGAAGAAGTCGCCTGCGTCATCATGCTGCGCGAGGGTGGCTCCATCACCGAGGACGAACTACGCAATCACGTAGCCGAACGCATCGCCTCGTTTAAGGTGCCCACGCGGGTGGCCTTCACGTCAGAACCTCTACCCCGGAACCCCGCCGGCAAGTTTCTTAAGCGCGACTTGCGTACCAAGTACTTCGTTTAAGCCAACACGCTCTCAATGCTCACTCGAGCGTAGGGGGCGAGGGCGTAGTTGTGAAGTTCACGCAAGTCCACCCATTGGGCGAAGTCGGTCGTCCCGTCAACTTCGTGGCTGAGCTCGAAAGTGAGGGCCGTGACGCGGTAGATAATCCGTATGGTGTGGATCCGATCTCCGTTATCTCGAATGCGGGTGTCACTGGTGACGTCAAGAAGGTGGGGGAAACCCACTTCGATACCAGTTTCTTCGAGGAACTCTCGGACTACGGCTTCCGTGGCCGACTCGCCAAAGTCAATGCCACCCCCGGGGAGCCACCACAGGGCCTGACCCTCATGGGGCTTGGCTGCTCGAACGAGCAGCACCCGGTCGTCGTAGATGCAGACCCCGTAGGCCCGGGCGGAGGATCGCTGCTCAGCCACGAGGTGGTTTGGGTTGCAGGCTGACGGGCTGTGATGGCGGCTGAACTTTTCCCGTGAGAAATGTCTCGCGACAGCTTCGTGAGCAGAAATAGGTGGTGAGGGATTTTCCGTCAGAGCTACTGATCACGTCGGGGTGACGTGAATTAACGCGCATGCCACAGATGGGATCAAGGGCGTCACCATCCGTATCCTCTCGCATCACGTCACTTGGGTTCGCCGCGAACTTTTCGGCGCAACGTGGAGCGCAAAAGTAGTAGCGCTGCCCCTGGTGCTCTACGGTGGCTGCAGGGGCAGCGGTGTCGACTTGCATGCCACAAATGGGGTCAATGGCCACCGAACTATCACTCGAAGACCCGCGCGACATCACGAGCAGAATCAGGAGAATCAGCGAGGCGGCGATGTTGAGGTACAGAGTGCTGGCCGTATCGAAACTCTGGAGGGAGCGCGTGAAACCGGCAGGTTTGGGCACCAAGTGCGCAGCCCGGAACAACAGTTCAGTGAGTAGGCCTCCGAGGCTCATGACCCCCCAGAGGAAGAGTGCCAGCCGCCACGCGGTGGCTGTGCCGTAGAAGCGCCGATAAATGAGCAGTAAGGGCAGAGTGATCAGGTCTGCGAAAATGAAGGAGATCACGCCACCAAAACTGACACCGTTGAGCCACAGGGCTGCGGCCAGGGGGATATTGCCCACTGAGCAGACGAAGGCTATAACGGCGACCAGGGGAGCAATAAGGACATTTTCAAGCATGGTGAGCCAGCCGTGACCGTTGAGGAAGAGGTGGTGCCACCAACTCGCGGGGAGATTCGCACTGAGAAAACCCGCGACGAGAAAACCGAGAGCCAGCTCACGCCACACCATGGTGAGGTCCCCCCGAGTGAAGCGAGAACCTCGAAGCCAGGCCTCGCGCGAGATGACGATCTGGCAGAACGATTTTTCCTCGAGCGCATTCTCGGCCGGAGCTGATTGACTCACCTTCTGGGCGAGCGATACCTGAACGTCGCGAGGGAAGGCGACTGAAACCCCGAGCGTCACGAGGCTAATCATGACGGCACCTCCAAGGACTTGCGCAAGAACGAATGACCCACCGAGTAGGAAGTACAGAACTATTCCCAATTCGAGGACGAGGTTGGTGGAGGCGATCATGAAAATCAGCGAATTACGCCACGTCGCCCCTCGGGAGAAGAGCGCCCGAGCCATCGCACTGGCCGCGTAGCTACACGAGGATGAGATGATGCCGAGGCCACTCGCTCGTAGTGCCGCAGCTAGTGAATCACGACCAAGCGAACGTCGCAGTCCCCGTCGGGGCACCATACTCTGCACGAGTCCCGACAGCGTGAAGCCGAGAACGAGCGGCCACCAGGTCATCCAGATCATGGCGGCCGTTTCCCGCAGACCTCCGCCGAAGAAGTTGTTCACGTTACTCGGAAACCCGCATTAGTTATTTCTTGGAAATCCGAGATCGATTTGTGAGTCGGAGGCTTGTGGCCAGCGCGTAGTGACAACCTTGCCGCGGGTGTAGAAGTTGAGTCCTTCGGGTCCGTAGATGTGAGCGTCACCGAAGAGGGAGTCTTTCCATCCACCGAAGGAGTAGGCCGCCACCGGGACCGGAATTGGCACATTGATGCCAATCATTCCGACCGTCACGTCGCGCGTAAAGTGCCGAGCCACATTGCCATCGCGCGTAAAGATGGCCACCCCGTTGCCGTAGGGGTTGTTGTTGATGAGAGAGACCGCGGACGCGTAGTCCGCTACGCGGACAACGCCCAGTACCGGACCAAAGATTTCCTCGTCGTAGCTCGCCAGACCCGGCCGTACGCCGTCGAGCAGACAGGGCCCGATGAAAAAACCAGGACGCGTCACGAGGCCACTACCATCGCGCACGATCC